>MDTC01043485.1_pt1 | contig 20997 bp, 31 predicted proteins | sample 811181 | NCBI WGS metagenome assembly MDTC01 (sample SAMN05326644, study PRJNA326480) | marine metagenome | isolation source: seawater | place: Pacific Ocean: North | collected 2011 | reverse complement strand
TTCTGACCAGTTCTTACAAGGTAAGAATATTTTTGATATCTATTAGAATCGTGTAATCTAATTTTCTTTTCTGATATCATACCAGTAGTAGAAACAAATTGATTTGTATCAGAGCTCCAATCTCCAGCTGAAGGTCTTAATGTATTATCCCATGGATATTCTACTTCAACCTGATCATCGAATAAAAGTCTAAAAAAGATTTCTATAGAATCTTGTGATCCTCTTACTTTATAGAAATCAACTATTCTTTTATATAACTTTCTTTTATCTGTAGTTAAATTACGAGGAATAGCTTGAGCTATTTCCTTTTGCATAAGCTGTAGATAGTTATCACCATTTACATCTATGTCCATTGCTTCTTCAATTGCGTTAAGAACATATGAAGGTCCAGGTCCTACCCAATATTTAACGGGTGTTGTAAATGTAAGTGGTATATTATTATAATCTTCCAAGCCAGTTATTGTGTAAGTTTTTCCAATAGGATCTACTGAATTAGCTAATGAGCCTGGAAGTTCGTTACCATTTGATATAGTAACAGCCGCGTCTCCGATTGGTTGACTTGTTACAGTTCCATTTGCGTCAGTTACTTTTATTGTTGTGATAGAGCTACCAATAGGAAGCGCTTCACTCTCTCCAGGTAAGGTAACTAATCCTGCAGTCTTTAAAGTTGAATTAATAAAAGTATGGTCAATAAAGAATTCATCATTCTCATTTTTTGGATCTGATACTCTAAATTGAGCTTGGCCATTTAAAACGATATCAGTAAAAGTTTCGTTTTGTGTATATATGAATTCGTCCATATTCATGAATTCATAATATCTTTTAAGTAAGTTCTTTATTCCACCTTCACCAGCTTGAGCTAAGATCTCGGAAGGAATAAGATTATCTATTAAAAGATCTTCCTTTGTCTTCCTTTTAGTAGAACCTATTGATTCTATATATCCTGGTGATGATTCATTTGCCATATTATCTTAACCTTGAATTAACTGCGTAATCTATTGATCCTGCTGAGCCAGCTGTTGTGATAGTATCTACCTGAGCTGTAACTATAACTTTAGAATTATCAATGTTTAATAGCTGATTTCTTTTTGGTGCTATATCTAAACTGTTTGGTGTAAGTGTGATTCTAATAGATGCTACTGTGTCTGGTGTAAAGCTATGAAGTGTTACTGTTCCTTTACTTACATCAATAGTACCAGCATCTTTTATTACTGTAATGTTTTCGTTTTCTATAATCTTATATACAATAACTGTTCTGTTAGTAGAACCAGAAATTGGTTTATCACCAAAGAAATGAGGTACTGAACCAATATTAAATGAAGATGATGTTAAAATAAAATCTGTTGAGTTACCAGCTTGATAGAATGGAGCCGCGAATGTAAGACTGTGATTGTTCTGGCCTGACACAACAGATGGAGTAATGTCCTGATACATATAAGGACGAACTGTACTATTTAAAATAGAAGGATCGGCTGAATCAATTGCTTTTAATAATTGTGAATGCCTAAATACTCCATCAAATTTATTGAGGTTATTAAAGTTATAGTCAGCGATGACATCTTTGACAACTGTTTGTAAATCAACCGAGCTTCTATCTGTGAGGTTTGGATTATATTTAAAGAATACATCTAATTCTAAATTAGTAAATGCAGGATCTACAATCTCTGGTGTAACAGAGACCACGTTCTTTCCTTTTAGTACTGTTGATTTTATATTTGCTTTCTCAGCATCAGTTAATGTATTTGCTGTTAGTGGTTTAATACTAACATATACTGTTCCAAAATCTGGTGGATCATTATCTTCTCCACCCCATGTTGAGATAGAAGAGATGTTAGCAAAGTTCTTTAATAAGATACCACGGTAATCATCTGATGTTACCGCTCTGTTCTGTGCTGTAAATGTTAGTGGTGCATTAAATCGTATTGATTCTAAAGTTTCTCTTTCAGTACCACCAGCTGCATCTGTTACTTTAACAGCAGCCCCTACGAATCCACCAACTGTATCGACCATAGAGAATGTGGAAGCACCATTTGCTTCTTCACCTTTTGTATAAACATAATCAAGAGTTACAATATTATTATTAATTGGCTTTCTTCCAACAATACCATCGCCGAAATAAACTTCAAAGAGTTCGGATGGATTTTCTTGTAAGTAATAGATCTGTGAAGTTGAATCAACATTTAATAGCGATTCAAACTTTGTATAGATATCGTACGCAACTGCTTGTTCGTTCTGTTGTACTCTGACTCGTAATGTGGATGTATCAGCATCCTTATCACCTAGTTGAAATTTCTGATTCTCTATATCATTATCAACTCTGTATAGTAATGTTTTGTATGTACCTTCTGCAATTTCTATGTTATTAAAAACAAATGTATGTGTATTTGCAATAACATCTACGCTATGATTATCCAATACAACAAATTCAAATTTATCATTACCAACTTCAGCCTTGAGTTTAGTACCACGAGGTAGTGTGAGTGAAGTAGTGTTATCCTTTGTTGCCTGATCTTCGCCAGATATATCAACAGTAATTTGTACTCTTGCTCTTGCAGAAAGAACTGAACGAGGAGTATAACCTAATAGCTTCGCTCGTGTGACAACATTACCACGTATTTGAGCTGAGTCAAGAAACGCTTCATTTAAACTATAATGCGCGTTCATTGCGTTGTAGTGTGTGTTATATGCTAATACATCAAGGAGTGTACTAAGACCTGAACCTTCGAAGTCATAGTCAGTATACTCTTCTTGTTGCTTTAAAAAGTTTTTCAGATTTTGTTTAATCTGATCGAAGTCTAATTCTGTTACATTTAAATTTGTTGCCATATTATCTTACCTTAGTCTGCGTAGTACTATCTCTACATCCTCTACTTTATTTGATTCCCGTATACGATACTTCATTGTAACTCGATACGCATTCTTATCCGAAAGGTCAATTACCGAGAGAGCCAGCAATTTTATGCGTGGTTCTGCTTTGACAACACCTTCTATATTATCCTTTATTGCTAACCTTGTGACACCATCAGCCGGCTCAAATAAGAGTCCGCGTAAATTAGCACCTAGCGAGGGCTGGAATGGTCGTTCAAAAAAGTTAGTTAGAACGAGATTCTTCACAGCATTCTTTACTGCTGCATCATCTTTTAGTGTTGTGATCTTACCAGTAATAGGATGTCGCTTTAAAGAAAGATCTAAATCGCGATAACCTTTCTTCCGAGAGACGATTGAAGCACCATTTCTCTTATCTGATTTATTTTGATTTGATCCTGTATTATGTTCCATAGTACTATTTATATGCAAAAGGTTAGGGATTTAAAAATTCCAGCGAGATTTTTTTTCCGAAAAGCCATCTCAAAGCAAGCGAGCGAGCTATATAAATTATTAACTTGCATCTGTTGGTTTCTCTGTATCTTTATTAGTTGTATTATGAGCTGTACCACTTCCAGTTTTATATACGTGTACATGATCTTCCAGCGAGATTTTTGTATCATCATTATCAGCAACAATATCATCATTACTAGTTATTTTATCCGATACGTGTAGAGTACCTGTTATAGTAGTATTACCTATTATATTAACTGTATTACCACCAGAGCTAGTATCAATCGTTACGTTCCCACTATTATCAATCAGTATACTAGTACCCTCTATATGAGTAACCATTATACGGCTAGCGTTAAGCGTATTGTCTATTTCTATTAAGTGTCCTGCTGTACTCTTATATACAGCATTTGTATTACCACTAACCTGCGCCTCTGTTGGTAGATCAAGTGTACCATCCGGCTGAGAGGAAGCAACTGTTCCCATTATAATAGGATCCTGAGCGCTGAGACCATCCCTAAAGAACCCTACACACCATGTCCCTATTACTAGTTGGTGGTTTGAGCCAACACCTTTATGTCCAGCGTTAAGCGTTGTCCCCATCACTGTAGCCCATGGTAATGCATCTGTAGGTACCTCGGCAGTATCGTCACTATGGTATCCAAAGGCTCTGACCTTGACCCTATTAAGATATTCTGTATCGTTTATATCTTCTACTACACCAGTGAACCATGCGAATTGGCCACCTACAAATTGATCATCATGCAGTTTCATAATTTAATTCTCCTGAATCTTTCTGAAGGACCAGCTCCTGACTGTAGTTATCATCGAACCTATGTATCACTCTCGTCACTAGGTACTTGCCTGATTGAGCCTTATCGATGCCTGCGCCTTCAGTCTCTTCCTTATTACGATATACAGTTAGATGTAGTATACGTCCTACCTCCATATCAAAGTTACCTGGTATGGTAATCTCTTGTTGTTGGAAGTTTAGGTTCTCTAGTTGCGCAATCCCTTTATTTAAATCTATATCGGTCTCTCCATAATAGTTATTCTGACCGAAGGCCTTACTATTACTATTAATAAAGAACTGCTTAGATACGGCGTGATCTGAGTACTTCCTCGATAGTATCATAGTATTATTATTTTGTACATAGGGTTTATACTTATTTAACATGTTTAATTGTTGTCGTTCTCTATCAAATACAATCTTCCTATATGTCTTAGTGGCTATATCTACATTGTGCAGAGTGCTAGCAAAGGCCCCGCAGGCTGCCCCTACCATTTTAGACATGCCATATGAAGGAGATGATATATCCGTGACCATTGTTCTTTCTTCTTCGAACCCTTCTTCACTCTCCTTTGCGTTCTTCATATAGGACTTAAAGTAGTACCGATCGATATTATCTCTTGTAAGCATGTTCTTATATGATCTATATTGTATACCATTCTTTAGTGTCTCATAAAAGAAGTATGGTGTACCGTCGTCAAAGGCATTACGCATTAACCAGAAGATAGCGTGTAAGGGTCTAAGCTGTGGATATATACCCTGTAGTAACCCACCTCCTTGTTGTATAAAGTGCGTAGCGACGGCTAGATCCCCTCTACAGATCTTCTCTATTAATTGACCTGGTGTCCCTTTAAACGATTTCCTTAATACAGATACACTCTCATTCATCATATGTTCACTATAACACTTGAATGTATACGACGCCTTTGCTGTGCCACTCTTCTTATAGTTAACGATCTCCCCTATGTAACATGTAATAGAATGCTTATGTGTTTTATTAGAGGTCCTCTGTTCTAATTGGATCTCTATCTTCTCGCCTCCAGTGATCTTTAATCGTTCTAATAGATTAACACTATCGCCTAATTTAATCGTATACTCTACTCCTGGACTATGGATTGATTCTGTCCCTTCAATCACGGCCAAAAGCGCTTTTATGTCAATGTTATATTTTTTCTTTGGATTTATAACATTTGAATAAAGTCTCGCAGAAGTTATATTATACGATAATGGAGTGCTCGCATACCCTTCTGGATTGACTCTATTACTATTATTCATTGATTAGATTCTCAAATTCTTCCACGAATTGGCTTATATACTCTGGTTGTAACACTCTAATAGATGATCTCTCTTCGTTCTTATCCATTATATACTGTCTATTTGTTTTAAATGTATAGTTATTAGTGCTTTCTGCTAATGGAGAATTAATATAATCTCTTGGTGTAATGGTTCTTTCTTCCGCATCGCCTATCTTAAAGAAATGGTGAGGTGCGTCTGCGTACTTATATACTTGATATGATTCAACACTCGCTTGTGATGTTCCTCCATCGATATTTTCATTCGTTTGAAAGACTCCTGTGACATCTTTTACTATTAACTGGTTTAAATCTGAATTCTTTTTCTTTAATGTACCGCTGGCTCCTGATATACTACCTGTTATGGTTTCGTTTAATTTAAATCTTGTACCATCTGTCGCGACAAAATTACGATTCTCTCCCTGCAAAGAATTACTAAATTCGCTTATGGCGCCGTCGCTATCTCGTGATATACTGGGGCTTGTGGTAATAACATATCCGCTATACTCTTCTTCGATATACTTCGCGGCAACTTCTTGACTCATTGGCCATGCTCTATAACCATCGTGAAGGAATTCGTTTATGACAAAGAATGTCCAATAGTATTCTGATGTTCCATATAGTCGCTGGCTGACTATGTCTGGCCTTTCGCCGTTCTGTATATTATAAAAAGTATATAAAGATGGTTGATCGATAAAGTTTTGAAGTGGTCTTACACTCTTAAATGTATGAACCATTTGGTTGACTCGGCCATCTTTTTGTAAATCGACCGGTATTGTTGGGAATAATTTAAAGAAATTCATGTAGATTAGCCTCCTCTAGGTTGTCCATTAGATGTTTTTTGCTCAGGATATGTGAAATCTTGTTGTATACTACCAGGTGCTACATCCTCTAAATCATATAAATCGCTTCTTGTTAACTGTTTTTGTTCCTGGAATGCTAAATCTAATTGTATATCTGTAGGTGATCCATCGGCATGGAACATGTTTCCACCCTGTGTATTATATGCTGCTGTTAATCCAGTGAGATAAGAATCAAACAATTTAGGCATATTTGTATTAATTTCGTCCCCTGAAAGGAACTTTATACGAAAGATTGGTGGATATTTAATGGCAAATTCACCTTCTTTCTTTGCGTACATATACTTTCTAAAGGTATGTTCTATTGTTTTGGCTAATCTTGCTTCAGCTTCTGATTGTGCAACTAATATAAAACTAAAGTTAAATGTACGAATACTACTACCTTCAAAGGTTAATGTTGTCTGATTATTAATTGCAATCCCTTGATCTACCAACGCTGCATCAGCTGAACCACCTATATCCAATCCTAAATTCTTCATGACAGATGCACCGATTGCAATATCTTCCGCATCAGCTTCATTCTTTTCTTCTTTGCTGTTATTAATTAAGCTTTTTGTTGCGTTGATAACTCCTAGATCTATACTGCCAAAAGTGGCTGTATCGCCTAAACTAAATCCCTGAGGTATATACATGTGGATTTTAAATAGATCTTCGTCTAAACCACCGCCTATAATTTGGAATGATACATGATTTGCTGTACCATCGTCGATGTCTTTTCTTAATGTGCTTGGGAAAGCTATTGTGTTTGCCATTCTTTTACCCTTATAAATAACTATAGATTAATTAACTATTATATACTATTTATATGGCTTACAAAGGTAAATACACAATTAAAGACAAATCAAAATATCTTGGTGATGCAACCAAAGTTATATATCGTTCCATGTGGGAACGTCAAACCTTTAAATGGTGTGAAACAAATCCTAGAGTTAAACGATGGAACTCTGAAGAAATTGTTATACCTTATAAATGTAAGACAGATAATCGTATACATCGTTATTATGTTGATTTATTAGTTGAATTAGATAATAAAGATATTATATTAGTTGAAATTAAACCTAAAAAGCAAACTCTTGCACCTAAAAATCCTAAACGTAAAACTAAAAGGTATATAAACGAAGTGATGACGTATGTAAAGAATACATCTAAATGGGAAGCTGCTAATCAATATGCTAACCATAAAGGATGGAAATTTCAGGTCTGGACAGAAGACACTTTAAAGAATCTAGGCATCAAACTACTCAAATCTTGATATAAATAGTATATATGGCAAGCTTATTTGATACATTACAGGCAGGAGCACAACGTGCTGGCATCACAGCTAGGACTAAAAAATCACGTGAATGGTTCCAAGGCAAAGTAAAAGAATTAGGTAGTGTTAACAGAACTGCACTATTAAAGGACGATGCTTTAGATCCTACTACTAGAGAAATTGCTGGTAGTATGTATATGTATTTTTATGATCCTAAAACAAAAGATACTCTACCTTATTACGATAGGTTCCCATTAGTTATAATGGTTGAAGATGCAAAGGGTGGATTTTATGGATTAAACTTACATTACCTCAGACCTGATATAAGAGCTGAGTTTTTAGATAGGCTTATGAAATTAGCACCAAATAAATTAACAGATAGAACAAGAGTTAATAAAATGCGATATGATTTATTAAAAGGTGTACAAAAGTATAAAGAGTTTAAACCTTGCTTTAAACATTATTTAACAAGCCATATAAAAAGTAAAATGGTAAGAGTTCCAATGACAGATTGGGAAATAGCTATATTCTTACCAACAGAACAATTCAAGAAGAAGAGTAAAACAGCCGTATGGTCTGAATCTCTCAAGATTGCTAAGAGGTAATAAACATGTTTGGTAAGACAGGTAATATAGATACATTAAAAGCTTCCATCGCTGCAAAAGGCGGTATTGCTAGAACTAACAGATTTAATGTTATATTCACACCCCCAAAGCAATCATTATTAAATTTAAATCCAGAAGTATTAGTTGGTCAGCTAGCTTCTGGTGATACTCCTAGTGTTCGTAGTTTAATTGCGGATCCTAGGGATATAGCTATGTTATGCGAATCAGTAAGTATACCAGGAAGAAGTTTATCCACGATAGATTATCAAAGTGATAGACAAAGTAATAAATTCCCTAATACACTTATTGATTCAGATATTGATATGACCTGGATTTTAACTAACGATTATTACATGAAGACAATGTTTGATGGTTGGTTATCATCTATTATTGATATGGACACTTACACTTTAGGATATAAAGACGACTATTCAACTGATGTTATAATTCAGCAATTGAATGTTGACAATATACCCGTGTATGGTGTGAAATTAGAAAAAGCATACCCGGTAACAGTTAGTGCTATTGAATTAAATAATACAGATGAAAATGGATTATCAAAGCTAACAGTTACTTGGGCATATGATAAATATGTTGTAGAAGGACCAGTAAGTAGTACCGTAAGTGCTATTAAAAATGCTGCATCCTTACTTGGATAATATTATATAGGAGAAAATTATGGCTTTGCCACAAGTGAATTCATCTCGTTATACTATGGTAATACCTAGTACGGGAAAACAAATAGAATATAGACCTTTCTTAGTAAAGGAAGAAAAACTACTCATGGTAGCTTTAGAATCAAAAGATAATAAACTAATCATGAGAACTTTAAAGGATGTTATTAGTAATTGCACCTTTGAAGAAATAGATGCTAACAATTTAGCTAACTTTGATTTAGAGTATATGTTTTTACAGCTTAGATCTAAATCAGTAGGTGAAACAGCAAAGATTGCAATTAATTGTAAAGAGTGTGATTCACCAGCTAATCATAATGTTAATCTGGAAGACATTAAAATGGATATACCAGAAAAAAGCAATATGGTTATGTTAACAGATAAGATTGGATTAGAAATGAAATATCCATCTGTTGCAGTAATGGAAAACCTAGATATAGGTAATCCAGAAGATTTAAGTGCTGAAGAGCAATTAGATTATACATCAAGTTTAATTTTATTATGTATTGATAGTATTTTTGATGAAGAAGATGTACACTCTACTGATAACTATAAGGAAAGTGAATTAGTAGAATTTGTTGATGGTTTAAATTCAGCGCAGTTTAAAAAGGTTACTGACTTTTTTAACGATATGCCAGCGTTGACACACAATCTAAAATGGGATTGTAAAGAATGTGGGCATAGTAATGACATTGAGTTAAGAGGACTGCAAAGTTTTTTTACCTAGGCCTTTCTCATGAGACTCTGGTAAACCATTACAAAGTAAATTTCGCGATGATGCAACATCACGGATATAGTTTAACAGAGTTAGATAATATGATACCATGGGAAAGGGAAATATATGTAGCACTGTTACAGCAGTTCATTAAAGAAGAAAATGAACGTAATGAAAAAATGAATAGTAAAATTAAGAGGTAAGTAATGGAAGAAGAAATAAAAGCGAGTGGACATCATCCTGCTGATACTAATGGAGATGGAAAAGTCTCTAGAAAAGAACAGGATATGTACCTAGAATTTAAAAGAAAAGAGTTAGAAGATGCTGATGCAATGAGAGATGCACAAAGAAAAATGGCATGGTTCGCATTAGGCGGCATGTTATTATATCCCTTTGCTGTAGTAATTGCAGTATTATCAGGATTAGATACAGCAAGTAAAATACTTGGCGATATGGCTGCAACTTATTTTGTTGCTGTTGCTGGTATTGTAGCTGCATTCTTTGGTTCACAAGCATTCACCAATAAAAAATAGGTAAGCAAAATGGCAATAAAAGACGGGAGCATTAACGATTTAATCCAAGCATTTAAAGAACAAAGGCAAGGTGAAAAAGAGTCTGGAAAAGAACAGGTTAGTAGATTAGGCGAAATCGCTGCAAAGATTAAAGACCAAACTACTACGATTGATCTTCAAACTCAAAATGATAATGAAACTCAGAAGAAATTGAGAAGTTTACAAATGACAACTCAAGCTGGAGACCCGTTAATACAGCAATTAGGCGAAGATTTTAAACTTTCACAAAAATCTTTACAAGACGCAATGGCCAGTGGCGATCAAGAAGCTATTGAACTTGCTCGTCAGCAAGTAGAAGCTGCACAAGACGCTATACAATCAGAAGAAGATAAAAGAGAAGCACTTGCAAAACAAGATGAAGCTAATTCTACTCTTACAAAAATTGCTGATGGTGTATCAGACTTTGGTGGTAAAGCTGCTAAGACAGCTGGCTTTTTAGCTGGTATTGCAGGTTTAGCAACTCTATTCTTTTCACCAGAAACCTTTGCAGAAATAGTAAATACTGCTATCAATGTTGTTAAAGATATTGTAAGTGTAATTCAAGATTTTGTTACTGGTGATTTTGAATCAATGAGAGCAACTATATCAAAAAACTTTGGTACTTTTGCTGCTATAATTGGTGTAGGAATTATTGCTGCATTACCTAAACTATTAAGAGTAATTAGAACTTTAAAAACTGCATTTACTACATTTAGAGTTTTCATGGCATCAGAATTTGTAGCTAACATGATGGCTAATTTAAGATCTATGATGAAATCAGTTGGTGCTAAATTCATGAAAGTATTCAGAGGCTTAACAACTATGTTTACTACATTTGGTACATTCATGAAGACATCTCTTGTTACTCCACTTATATCAAATTTAAAATCCATGATGGCTTCTGTAGGTTCAGCTATGATGGGTATGGTTACTAAACTAGTAGATATGTTTAAGGCCTTCGGGTTCTTTATAAGGACCACATTTGTACCTACATTAATAGGCAATTTAAAATCAATGATGGCTGCTGTAGGCGGAGCCTTTATGAAACTATTTAAAGGATTGGTTACAGCATTCCAAGTATTTAGAGTATTCATGATGGGTTCATTTATACCATCAATGCTTGCAAGCTTAACTGCAATTGGTGCTGCAATGGTACCAGTTTTAGCTGCAATGGCACCAATATTACTACCTATACTAGCAATTGCTGCAGTGTTTGCAGGTCTATACTTCGGGTTACAAGCGATTAAAGATGCTATGGGCTTTACCTCAATATTAGATGTTATAATGTTAGGTGTTGCACATTTAAAAGACGCATTTGGTCATGTAGTTAATGCAATCGGATCTATAGTTAATTTTATATTTGGTATTGTAGAAGGTATTGCAAGCTTTATAGGGTTTGATGTAGAGTTACCTAAAGTACCTAAAATGTCAACTGATAATGCTGAAAAGAAAAAGGCAGAGTTAGATATAAAAGCTGAAGAAGAAAGAATTAGAAAAGCTGAAGAAGATAGAAAACAACAAGAATTAAATATGGCCGGACCAGGTACTGAAATGATAGAACTATCAACTGATAATGCACTAGCTAATATAACACCACCAAAAGAAACTAAAGTAATCACACAACAAAACGTTAACCAATCGCGTAATGAATCTAATAGAGTAACTGTATTATCAAGTAGAGATACAATTGCTCAACAAATGGCAAGGTCATACGCTAGATAAAAAAAAGGTCCCTTTCGAGACCTTGAAAAAACATATTCTATTTTATTCTATAAGGATGTGTCCTATTGAAAGGATCTCTCCCTACTATTCGTTTGCCAATTTAGCAAAATAGCTTAGCGTATCTTCATCAGATGAACTATCATCCGTTGGTGTATCAACCATCGGTGAGTTGTTAGTCGCCATAACTGGTTCTTCAACAACAGGTGCTGGCTGTGGAGTTTCCATAGTTACTCCAGCATCAACTCCAAGAACTCTATTCAATTTCATTTTCAATTCATCGTATGTTTTATAGTTCTCAGGCTTTAAGAAATCCTGTAATGAATGAAGCTTGTTATATACTTCTTCCAACCTTTCTTCATCTCCACCATGAAGTGGTGTTGCTGCACTAAACTCTGATTTATCATAGTTAATCCAACCTTCCACTTTTCTGATTTTAATTTTGAAGTCCGCACCTTCCCAAAAGTCATAAGGATTTACTGGCTCTTCGTCTGCAAATTGTGGTTGCATAACATCCATGATTTTATCAAAGATCTTTTTACCAAATTTGTATAGGAATACCTTTCCTTCATTTTCTGGGTTAGATGGGTCAGAAACGACCATCACGTTTGATACATAATGTAAACGTCTTTTCCTTTCCCTTGCGATAGCTTTATCCTCGTCTCTACCAGAATTCCAAAGCACTGAGTTCATCTCAGACACTGGATCCTGTTGTCCAATAGAGGTTAAAGAGTTTTCTATATACCATAGACCTGTAGGCCCCTTGAATCCGTGATCCCAGTATCTTATCCAAGGAAGATCTTCACCTTCTTGTGCTGGTAAGAACCTGATCACTGCGAATCCATTGCCCGCTTTATCTCTGGTAGGTTTCCAAAAACGATCATCATCATAAGAGTTTGATTCTGTTTTTGGCGTGGATACTGCTTCCGCAGCTTTAACGAGTTTGTCGATTGACGAGCCTCGTGAGCTCTTTAAGTTTGCAAATGACATATTATTTTCTCCATATTTCGTCGTATTTACTGAATTATCCACTTTATCCATAATATAATATTTTATGTAAATTTGTTTACTAACATGTGTTTACACTTGCTAGTATCGAAACTTACAAAGGGCGTATACTTATCGATTAATCTACGAGTATCAGGCCAAATAATGGTATCTGATATGTTCTTAGATTCACGATCTATAAACCCAAATATAGAATTAAGAATTACAACAGTTTCTAAACTGATTTCTTCTTGCATCCATAACTTTACGATAAGAGGATGTTGTCCATTAACGGCTTTAAACATATCGTCAAATGGTACATTCTCTTCTCTTATTCTATTTATATCAACTGAAAACACTCTATGAATACTTTCTTTAATTTTTTTATATTTCATATAGTTTTGATCAGCTTCGCTATCCATCATATCACCGATATATTTTTCGGTATTGATAAATTGCGAGATATAAAAATCTTTTAAATTGCCGTTATACTTTTTAGCCAATTTGGCAAAGAAGTATTTATCCTTTCGTTTGTAAAAACTATTAGGCGTAACTGATGTTTTAAAATTATATTTTATTGCATCGTAGCTAGATTCAAAATGTAGCTTTAATGCGTTATACAATTTATATGATTCGAAAGGATCATTCATCTATTACACCAAACATGTAACCACCAACTAAAGTATCTTCTACCTTCGCCATAAGCTGCAGATCTCAATCTATTGTATAACATTTTCGTATAATGCTTCTACTTCTTCGATTTCACCTACTACTTCTGAAAGGTTTTGTTTATAATAAATTGTTGCCATCTTTCTTAGATGCTTTTTATCAATTTCTACATCATCACAACAGCTTAAGATTGCTTCCTTTATGAAGGCTTTTTCTGCTGCAACTCTAGTCATTGAATTAGAGATTTCGATAACGCAATCTTTAATCCTCTTTTTATCCGCGTCAGTCGACGGAATTATAACATTACTCATATTTTCTCCTATATTGGTAATTTATTAATTTTTTTATTTCTTATTAGATTAGCTTTAGATACTTGTGCAGTTAGTTTTTCTTTAAGCGATGGTGTTAAAAGTTTTGGAACATTCCTTATATCCAATCCTCTTTGCTTAACTACATAAGCCATAGCATCCAAATAATCTAATTTCTTTTCCGCTACCAGTTCTTCTACTGCTTGGGAAAATCTCTTTTTTGTCATTATTTTTTGTTCAATCATAATTTTATAATACCCTTAGTAAAATACAATCTTTATTGATTCTACCATTAGGCACTGTTACTTTAGTTGTTATATTGTCCCACACCTTTTTATTAATCTTAGTAGGTGCGAGGGTAAGTACGTGTGGTAATATGTCCTCTGGTTTTCTAAGTTTAGCTGTTCGGCTACTCTTGTCGCAGAAGTTTTTAATTGAAGTACCACCAACCTCAAATCCTTTCGTACTTGTGGTCAAATACTCTGTAAGCTTTCTTGTTTTAGTATTATATACAAACAATCGTTCTTTACCAGGAATCATTATAGGATTAATAGATGTTAGTTTACTTTCAACATCATTTTCCTTAAACTGTAATTTAGATACCTGTGAATCTGAGCTCTTTGGCTTTTTAGCTCTAGGTAATCTAGCTGATTTGTTATTTAGTTTTAGTCTGTCTACATCAGCAATAATTTTTTCTAATAAGGTAATCATTTTTTTCTTATTACCTTTAGTAATATGTTCATATGCCTCAACTGCTTGTTCGCATGTTTTATTATATGCATCCATAATTAATTCTAATTCAAATTCCATTTTCTTTCTAAAGATATTAATTCCACCGCCCTTTATTCCATGAGCTGTTAGTAAGCCATAAGCTGGAAACTTTATATTATCAAAGTTATTGTCCATCCAACTATCTACTACTATAGTATCAAAATCATAATAAATTGTTTCCATCACTTTTTTCTGCATTCTTTCAGCTGGTGAAATTACAACTTTAGTTGGTTCGTTTTGGATTTCTTTTACAATCTTTTTGCCTTCTTCAAGCAATTTACTTAGTCTATCTCTAACGTTATCTGCAATACCTAATCGTTCAAGTGAAAGGCCTGCATTAAAGCATCGTATGTTATTGCCTATCCCTTGGTTTAACTTCCAATTTTCTACTTTCTTTAATGCTTGTACATCTTTCTTAGAATAGCCTAATTCTTTTTCGGCATATAATAATACAATTGGAACATTAGATTTAGTGTTGTGAAAGTAGTTAAAATAATTAGCTGACTGCCGACAAGCGTTTTTAAATTCTTCATCGTTAAGTTCTTGACCATGGTAATTAGGTTCTGTACCTAAGTATTTGTCTTCTAACGATGGGCCTCTTTTTCTAGTTTTTTTCATTGCTTACTCCTATTTTGTACTATTATACCACAGTTTATTTCCTGTGTACAGTGTTTTAATAAAAAAACATGCATCAGATCGTTCGATAAGGAGTGAGTTGATCTGATGCATGCCAAAACTAACCTTTTATAATTTTATTATTAACGGTTGTTTTTATTCCGTGGACAAAATTTTCTGCAGCATTTTCTGCATAAGTTTCTGAATGTCCTTTGTACCACTCAATTCCAATAACACTATTGTCAGTTGAGTACCTTACGCCCCAAACCCGGTTTTTAGGGTCTCCTACGTCACGTACAACATCAGCTTGTTTATTGCTATTAACGTATGTTGAGAATGTCATATATTCCATTATTTTTTATCTCCGTCTTTATCTTTTTTAAATAAAGATTGTCCTTTAGAATTTGCTACCATTTCGGATGATTCAATCATAAACCAAAAGGCAATTACTAAAATTATTATTTGCATAAATGTTTCCATCTTACTTTCCTATATGTTCCACTTCTTTTCGTGGGATTACTTGATAGGCACCTTTATTATATGCTGGTGCTACCGTAAAGTTTTTAGATTCTTCTTGTTTCCAAGAAGTATCGTCAACTGGTTCATACTTTGATTTACCAGTATAAGATGGATATTTCTTATTAAATTCTTCCATCTGTAATTGAGCATAAGTTTTTTCTGCCTTATATGGCTTAAACTCATGCGTTGTTTTCTTTTTTCTCATTGAATTAGTTTTACGCTTACGGCCAGTTGGATCATAACGTAGACTTCCTGTATAAAAACTTGTCATTCCCATTATGATTTTTGCCTCCATGCTGCTACTAAATCATCACCTTCTAATTTTGTACCAAAGTAATGTATTACTTTACCATTTTTAGTTCTTTGAATTAAACCATTATTAAATTGAGTATCTGTCACACCTTCGCCATTTGCAGTATCTCCTGGTCTATCGTCATAGTGCATAGAACTCATAGAATGTGCATGTATACTTGATACACCTGATGCCCATTCTTCTGCTGCTAATAATTGTCTTTGTCTTTCGACCACGTCATCGTATTCACTCATTCTTGACCTCCTTTGAGAGCGTCGTACTCTTCCTGTGTTAGGAAGGTCGAGCCTTCGTTTGCTTCGGTGTTGTCTGTCCAGTTCTCTTCAATCATCTCTAACCTCTTTTCAATCTTTTTTAATATTGTTTCTTTCTTGTACCATATACCAGAATACATTTCTGTATGATCAGGCCACTCAACAATATATCTTTTATAGCCAAATGGTCTTTCTGAAAATACTCTGACGTTACCATAGTTAGCTTCTAATAATCGCATTAATCCCAATCGTCCTTCATTGCTTGATATGTTTCCATATAGCTACTACCAGCTAGGTAATCCCTAGTTTGTTCTTCTGAATAATGCATATTTTCTTCTTTAAAACAATCTAATCCGCCAGGAGATAGATGCTTTGCTTTTTTGACTTGCTGTGTAAGCTTAGGTCTATCGTATACTGCTCTTACTGCAGCTTTAAATTCTCTTTCTTCTCGAGCTTTTTCAGCTGCAGCTTTTATTAATTCAATTCTGTTCATTATGCAACCTGAGTGTTATTTTCAAACCATGCTTTTAGCTCGTGGCTACCAACGCAGAAGTCTCCATCTTCCATTAGGAACTCTGCCTTATAGCCTTTACGACCACTGTCGCTTTCCAAGCAACCAGTCCATGTTTCGACCTTCTCTAAGATCTCGGATTTCATCCAACCATCTACGCGATTGTCAGTGACTTTCATAAAATGTATACCATGCTGGGTAGCAGTAAATTCAATTACCGTTTCCCACTCTTCGCAAACTTTTTCATTATAGTCTACGATCATTGCACTTTCAATGTACTCTTTTTGATAGTCATCATCGCTCGTGATGAATTTAGAAACCGCATTGACCACATCAGTGACATTAGCGTCGCCACAGTTAGGAAGTACATAGGTGCTACCACCTTTAAATTTCCAATGAGCCTCGTCAAATTCCGGGTTATAGAACTCGTTATGAGCCGCATAGTTTTCTTGGTATTGGGTTTGTATTACTAATTTTTTCATTTAATCACTCCTTAATTTGATTTGATATAGATATTATAACAGGTCTTTGACCATTTGTACAGTGTTTTTTGCAATTAATTTGCAATTAATTCTTTACCCTCGTTAAGGCTACCAAATGGAGCCATCTTTAAAGATGTAACACCGCATCTATTGTCGAACTTCATCTTTTGTCTTTCTGCCACATAATTGGCCAGAGATCTGGCCTTTTCGTCATTAGGTGCATAGATATAAAATTCCATTGTCATTACGTATCTTTCGTTATCCATTATGCCACCTGTAGGATTGTTAAAGGGCAGTTCCAAAGCCTTCCGTTAATTTCAACGACTGCTTTAGTTCTTTTAATTTTAGTAACAACACCTTTTTCAGATCCGTTCCTAGAATTAACAATTACATCAGATCCTACCGATATGCTTTGCTTAATATCGAATGCCTTAACTGCACGTAACTGCTTTTGTTTGATTTTAATTAGATCGATAACCTCGTTCATTTCTGCATTAGTTGAGATTCCGTTGATTGCTTTGATTAAAGACTTTTTCATAAATTCACTCCATTTATTAATTTATATAGTTATTCTAACAGGTTTTTAGCAAAATGTACAGTGTTTATTTGCAGAAACATGCATGTTTTTTCTATTACCGTGACCATAACAGGTGTTATATAACTTCATTTCTCTTAAATAAGCTGATTTTTCCCATGGTTGATGTTCGTATGAGCACTCCCAATAGTTACGGCCTTTATACATATATCCGTCTATCAGCTCTTTTCTTAGAAACTGCTTAGCATGTACCATTTCATGTGCTACAGCTATCATAATATCCTCAAATTCCCATCCAGTTTTGGCTATTTCTATTTCAACCACCTTATGATCACCTGAACAATATCCCATCGCGTCGCCGTCTACACGCCTCTTAAAGGTAAGGTATATGGTTTTACTACGGAGGTTGATGATACCAAGGGTTCTCTGAAGGTTGTAGAGGTACTGAGATAGGTCTTCTCGATGTGCTTTTTTAATACCTTTTACTACGATATGTGCCATATATAACTCTTTTCCATTAATATATGACCATTCTAACAGGTTTTTTGGTAAATGTACAGTGTTTCTTTATACTTTTTTGTTATATCCTTATAACTCGTCGATATTATGGAGAACATTTAGGTTATTTATTACTGCTAGGGTTATTATACCATTGGCTATACTCATTTCTTCCTCATTAAAAGAAGTAAGAATTACATCACTCCATACGACCTTAAAGGCTATTAATTCTCCAATATTTGGACTATTTGGTAATAACGGATTTTTCTCTTTAGCCTTTCCAGATTTTACTCCCCTGTAAGTAGTCCATATATCAAGTGTGTTAATCACATAAAAATATACTATTTGGCGGTCAGTTGGATAAGTATTAGATAGTGAAAATTTGAATTTTCTCTGTTTTACCTTTGACTTGTATTCTATCGACTTGAGTGAAGCTTCTCTCTTTACACTTTCCAGCAGTGAACTGTGATAACAACACTCGAACCCCATCATAATTGCGTGTTTGGCCTTCGAGTCTAGCTCCAAGGTTAACGGCATCTCCAATGACGGAATAGTCAAATCGAGTTTCTGATCCCATGTTTCCGACGATGCAATCGCCGGTGTTGATACCAATACCAATATCAATCCTAGGTAAACCCTGTTGTTCCAATTCTTTAATAAGTTCATCTGCTGTCTCTACTATCTCCTCTGCTGCTTTTAAAGCCATGTCTGCATGATTATCACACTGTAATGGTGCATTCCAAAAAGCCATAATACAATCACCCATATACTTATCAATCGTTCCACCATGCTTTAAAACTACTTTAGTCATACGATCTAAATAATTATTTATAATAATCACTAACCCTTCAGGATCATCGTTGTTTTTATAATGCTCTGATATTGGAGTAAACCCTACTATATCCATAAACATAAATGTCATCTCTTTCCGTTCTCCACCAAGCTTTAATAGCGATGGATCTTTTTGTAATAGTGCCACTTGTCTAGGATCTAGGTAAGTTTCAAACTGCTTTCTAATTTGTTGTCGTAACATAAATTGCTTATAAAAATTATTAAAGCCCGCTGAGGTGAAGGTTATTATATATAATATTAGTTGAAACGAAAGATCGAGGAGTATACCCCATTCGTACCAGAAGAAATATACAGAAGATGCAGCAATTGCAACGTTCGAGAAGAAGACAACAAGCGATGCCCAGATCGGTAGATAATATACCGTCAAGACCAATACTAAAGATAGAATCAAACCAACTAATATTTCCATTGAATCTGCCCACTGCGGACGAGATATAGAAGATCCATCCATTATAGTTTGTATAACAGAAGCCTGTAACTGATGAGGATATACCAATCCCATCGGTGTTGATGTTTGTGGAACTATACCAGAAGCTGTAACTCCTACAATAACTGTTTTTCCATTTAAATTAGGTAATGCATCTACTCCATACATATAACTATCAAATGTGTAATTTGTATTAATCCATATAGATCCATTAGTATCAGTTTTTACTGGTTCATATGGTGGAATCATTACATCTAATATACCAAAATCTTCGACATGCATCGTATATGATTTTTTGTCTTGAAGTACTCTAATAGTTTCTAATGCAAATGACGGATATAATTTATTGTTTACTTGTGATATTAGAGGTATTCTTCTTGTGACATTATCAACCTCTTGAGCTCCATTTATTAATCCTACACCCCAAGCTTCTGATTCTAACATTGATATATTAGTTACTAATCCAGTGTATTCATATGCATAATTATATGGATCGCCTATACCTTTTATTGCTGTTCCTACATATGGTGCTTGATTACTTCTTCCTGCTGAGCTTGCGTCTTGTGATAATATGATTCCATTATCTCTGATCCATGATGCAAATATTTCGTCACCACCAAATCTATCTGACTCTGGAAACATTATAGTAAATCCAATCATACCTGCATTTGCATTACGTAAATCAGATATCATCTGTGCGTATGTTTGTCTTGGGAATGGATATTGTCCTAATGCTTCTAGGCTATCTTCGCCTATATCAATTAATACAATTTGGTCTGAATGTTTATCAGGTAGTGATTGGATATATTGATCAAAGGCATTTAATCTAGTTTCTTCTAATAACTGAGGATCTTGTACTCTTAAACCAATTAATAAAACAATTATTAATAGTGTTGTCCATATTGAAGTAATGTATTTCATGCGTATATATCTATTAATAATCCTTTTTTCTGATTAGGATAGCCGTATTTTCTTCTTATATAATATTTTAAATTAGTTAAATTTTTTCTGAAGCCATTTGAATATTGCATATATTGTGAGCCCGTAAAACGCTAAAACGCTCATAGGTAAAGCTATGTAAGCTAATTCCCATGGCGAGAGAAATAAAATTTCCCATGTAAAGTTTATTGCCGCTTCCGCATCACTTGTAGAAGTTGGTGTGCCAACTTCATTTACAATATCGAGTTCATATTCAGTTAAAAAGTTTGTCCACTCTTCTTCAGTAAAACATATAAGATCTTCTGGACATTCCATATTAATTACCCTGTGTTACACTGATAGAACAACCACCAACCGTTACACAATTTTGTGTAATAGAATATGATTGATCAGTTTGTCCTTGTTGTATTAAATTTAAAGTTGTTGGTTGTGAACCATGTAAAGCTATATTAGCAGTATGTTCACCACCGTTTGTTTTTTGCAAAACATCTATAGTATTACCATCTGATGTTGTGTATAGGTTTAATTCTTTACGACCATTATT
>MDTC01150069.1_pt1 | contig 21003 bp, 15 predicted proteins | sample 811181 | NCBI WGS metagenome assembly MDTC01 (sample SAMN05326644, study PRJNA326480) | marine metagenome | isolation source: seawater | place: Pacific Ocean: North | collected 2011 | reverse complement strand
TTGGCGTTAAAGCACTGAAAAAAGCTTTCTAAAGTCTCGATAGGAGAACTTTTTGACCGATAAGCTACCATAAATAAACACCTTTGTTTCCTATATATGAAGTTGGGCACAACTCTGCAGCCAACAGCAGAATTAATCAATTCTGCGCACAAGAATCGAAAATAGTCACCCAACAACTTGTCACTCGACCCATCTCAACCAAAGGACTGGATTTCGAATCGGGAAATTCCTCCTCACTTCGTAGACCTCTGAATCGCGTTGTAATGACTTCACAACCTCAAAAAATTCGCAATAATCAAGTTGATAACCACCGAAGAGCATTGAGGCGTGCCTCATTGGCCACTCATCCCAATATTGCACGTCTTTGCGATAAGGCCAACTCGTTTTATCCTTTAAAAATTGAAACATGAAATCAAGTCCTACGCGCATTGACCTACCATTTTCGGTCTCATATAACCACAAATTTTGATCATCTGTGGATGCTATCTGAGCAATTCCTGCCATGAGATCAAGTATAAATAGAGAATATCCGAAGGGCTTGGTTCGGTTTATTTCTGCCGGAAAAGACCCGTTAAAATCCATCATTTTAGGCAAATATCGCACTCGGATCTGGCGACGAACCAAGTCTAACAATACTGTATCTCCAGTAAGTGTCGCAAAGGAGGCAATTTGGAGGGACCACGCTACTCCATGATTATTGGGATGTTCACGCTCTTTGACTCCAAATGGGTGACTGTTCATCCACCTTGAATATTCCGAAAACCATGCTTTTACCAGAGTTCCATTCACTTTGGAAATTGCACCTCGCTCGATCAGAATATTGGCTGCAAGCGCCACTTCTATCAAGTGAAGTGTGTCGATCAGTCCTATACTCCGGCCTGTATATCGACCTTTGATTGCCTGTGCATATCGTAGATTGGGATTCATAGAGGTTTCGGAATTAACAAACCACGCTAGAAGATGTGCCTCAGCTCGGTTAGCATATTTTTTTGATAGAACCACGTCATCCGTCAGCAAATATCCTGCCACCAATCCGGCCATGATATCTGCAAGCCGCATCATCGACAGCCGATGGGCTATAAAATTTTTAGGATTACTCTCACCATCTCGCCGGACGTAAGGCGCATTATAATCGCCGTCTACGGGCCACCAATAATCCCCCTCTGAATAGAAATCGTTAATGCCCCCCGCACTGCGGTCAGAAATGTCAGAAGTCACCGTCCTTATCTCTGCTGTGTAAGATTTCTCTAAATTGGAAAGTATATGATCCCGATCAAGTTCAATAATCTTTGCGACACCACACTGCGCGTTTTTTTCAACCATTAGGTTATTCGGAGACACGGCGTGGCCAAATATTGTAGAGGTGCCTAAGACCAGAAATAGAGCAACAGAAACCAAAAAGAACGACACTTATTTTTGCCGCTCTTTAAGCTGCAGGTCGTAGAGAGAAGTATAGCGCGGTTTCTGATTAATCTGCTCCATATAGGCATCCGGCCCGTACTGTATTTCAAGAGGCGAGGTACCATGGATCCCAATGAGACGACTCTGGACCCCGTCACGTGGACCTTTAAGCGTAACAACGTGATCAGTGTGTGGCTCTTCTCTAGTGATCACCTCTATATTGTAAAGAGTACTAAAGCGTCCATGAGAGGGTTTCCAATAAGATGCCCCTCCCCCACCGAAGAGTGGATAGGTACGGTTTTCATCAAGCAATGGAAGGTGAACCCTTATGTTATCGAATAAGTTTTGATGATTTGCCCCCGAATGTTGGTCGAGGATGGGGTATGACAAGACCTCACAATCTTTATAAACGCTCTTAACGGCATATGTATTGAAGCTAAGGGGGTGCTCTGCAGTGTTTTCGACTCTGACGCGCTTGGCTAAGACATTGTAAACACTTCCCATATGCACAGTATAGTGCGCTCTATGGGGACCCGAAGTAGTAATGTCCTCAAGAGTTACATTAGCGATATCGTCGGTTAAGATGCCGCTATCAGCGTTAATTATCTCTATATTTCGGACAAATCCATCATATACCCCTTCGAGATAAATCCCGTTATAGCCCTCCTCTACATGATGCGCGATATACACTCCATTGGGAAATTCCAGTGTAAAGTCACTTAACGAAACGTTCTCTAAGTGCTCCCACCGAACGAGCTTCGGTTTCCAGTCACGATTAGCATCAATCAACAGGGGGTCTGCTAACTGTAACTGATCTCCATCCATGGCCAGTATCTTAGTGACCTGAGTAACCAAGGCCCGATTTGCATTCGTCCAATGGTGACTACCGATAGTCGAAAAGCGAGTGGGGTCTCCATAAAGCTCTTTCAATAGAGAGCTATTTCTTCCCTCGACATTATACCACTCAAGCTTAATGACATCGCCAACGCGCAGGCGCCGGACATCATCAACCTTAACAGATAGCTTTCCTCGGACACCTCCAATAACATTGGCGAGTACGTCAGTAGGCCTATCGTACTCTTTCAAATAGGCCTTCCCTCTGGCGCCGGGAACCCTTACCCAAAGATAACCTCCCGTCCAAGCGTATAGTGAAAAAGGCAGATCAATGTTATTGGCTCGTTCACGCTGGCGCTTATCATTCAGGATAAGGTACTCAGATAACTCAAGCAGTTGAGGGGGTGTATCGAGGAGTCGCAATGGTCTGGGGTAGAAGAGAGTGGTTTCAAGCCCAACACCCTGGATTGCAAAATCGCTTCGATCGATGTAAAGGATTTCGGACAATATAAAACGGCCTGCCGGGAACTTGACGACTACGGGACCATCAAAAGCTTTTGCCGCCTCTAACGCCTTTAAAACGCTCTTACTATCATCCTTGCCGTCGCCTGCGATGGCCCCATAATCGGTCACATTGAAAATTTTTCCATCTACAGACGGCAGGGATATGTTGCCATTTTTATATCCCGCATACGAAAAATCTGGAAGATACGGTGACCTCTCGGTGACGATATTGGGTATCGATTTCGCATGCGCTGATAGAAGACGATCCGACTTTTCCGTTACACCCTTTTCGGGAAATTGCTCATACCCTGACACGTTTGACGCTAAAAAGAATACGGAAACGATGAAAAAGCACTGGAAATAACGTTTCATTTTTCCGGTATCTTTATGTAGTGCCCCTTGAAGTCTTGCGTTTGCACACCAATGGTCGCCTCTGAATCGCCAGGCTCAAACAGGATAGAAGCTCTCCCGTTTGCAAGTTGCCGTACCAACCCTCCACCGGGTGTTCCAAGACCCTTTTGGAACTCACCGCCCCCATTATGAGTGAAGTAAATGGTCTGTGCACAAGTGATACAGAGCCTGTCCTTGCTATCGAGCGCCTCCGCCTTAATGAGCAAACTACTATCTGGACCTTTTTCCAGCTTAAGATCGATTCGCTTGAGCTTTCCGGGCCTATCCACGACATAATTTACCGAGATTTTATGTTCTGCAATTACAACTTGATCATTATCATATCCTTCAACCCTGAGCTCATTGATGCCCTCCTTAAAAATCACATCCCACGTTAACCCCGAGGCCGGATACTTCGCAAGATCACGAATCTTTGTGCCGAGAGCACTTCCATTTAGGTAAAGTTGTGCGCTGTTAGAATTGCAGAAAACAGAGATTATTTTTTTTTCACCACGGCGCCCATACCTATCAGTCCATGTATCTGATTCAATCCAACATACCGGCTCCTGTTTCCAGTAACTCGCGAACACGTGATATGCATCTTTTGGCTGTCCCGATCGATCAACTAAACCCTTTTGGTTAACAAAAGGAATCGCATTTTCTGGGCGAATTGGTGTCCCAAAATCTTTGAATGCCCATTGAGCCGAGCCCGTGAATGACGGGTCCGTCTCTGCGTATCTGAGTGTCCAGTCGAAAAGGTCAACAATATAGGTTTCATCCCATACATAAGATTTCGCCACGGAGGTTATGCCGACCTGATTGACCGCCTCCTCAACAGACACCTGCGCGCGGTCTCCACCAACACCAACACCACCGAAAGGCGACTCAACATGCCTTCCAACATGAGACGAGCCCCCATACTCCATGTGTAATAGAGCGGGTACCTCCTCACGATATTTGAGGATGGCTCCCTCATATTGGTGGTAACCGCCACCATACCAGCCCATCCAGATGGACGGAGAATAAACATCAACTACTTTAGCCCCTTCCGTAAACTTCCTAATCACAGTTAACCTTCCAGGATCCAATTGCTTGGCCATAGCATGAAGGATTTCTAGCTCCTTCAGCACTCTCAACGTGTCAGTCATATCCGGAGCATCCGAATCCCAGACCATTTCGTTACCAAGCCCCCAAAAGAAAATACTGGGTCGGTTATAGTTTTGCTCGATCATCCTCCTAGTGATATGGTGAGTATTTTTCTGCCACGAGGCCCCACCAACACCGCCGCGATTCCACGGTACCTCGTCCCATAGAATCAAACCTAAACGATCAGCCTCATCATAAATCACGGGGTCATGGGGATAGTGACCTAACCTAACGAAATTAGCTCCTAAATCTTTGATTTGTCTAATATCTTTTATCCTTTGCTCGTCAGGCATGGCTGAGCCGACGCCAGCATGATCCTCATGCAAGTGGGTTCCTCGCAAGAGCAGCCTCTTCCCATTTAAGAAAAATGGACCATGGGGCTTGAACTCGTACCATCGGAAGCCAAAGTGGTCTTCAAAAGTGTCAACTACGGAGTCCCTCTCATCGATCATCTGGACCTGTAACCTGTAAAGAGAGGGGGTATCCGGTGACCAAAGCGCCGGATTTTGGATGACAAAATCTGAGCCTAGACCAGATTCGAGAAGCGATCCATCAGGACCGAAAATCTTGCTTTCTAGCCTCGCAGGCTGGAAATTATCCTTGAGGTTGACCTCTGGCACCAATGACACCCGCCCAATGGCACTGGTGACTTCTGGAGTTTTTATTCTAACGCTCTTGATAAAAGAGGATGGCTTTACTTCTAACCAAACGTCTCGTGTCAACCCACCAAACTGAAAGAAGTCCGCCTTCTGAGATGGTATTAGATCAATATCAATACCATTATCGACACGCACGTCAATTATATTTTCTCCATCAAAAACATATCCCGAGATCTCCAAGTCGAAACTCACATAACCGCCCACATGGGTACCGGCAAGCTCTCCATTGACATAAATCTGAGCCTTCATCTGGGCGGCCTCAAAATGAAGAAAATATCGACGACCCTTTGAGAGATGCATAGTTAGGTATTTACGATACCAGGAGGCATCTCTACGATACCCGGTCACATTATCCGTAGTATCCTGATCATTCCATGTGTGCGGGAGATCGACTGCCTCCCAAGAATTTTCTGACTTGAGCATTGAGTGGTCTGCATCGGAGTTCTCGAGATATAACCAGTCATCTGAAATTAGTTGTCTGGAAGAACCATGCTCAGCATTATCTTTTGAGGCACCAACATGAGGGGTCTCAGAGAAACAACCGCTCAAGCACCAAAGCAGCCCAAGTGAGAGTATCCTAATAGATAATGACCTAATATCCACTTTTACTTTTCCCCGCTTCAGTCTGTAAAAATCCATCTGTGCACTTGTAAGCGATATGGCCTCAGCTAGTTTTGCAACTTAAAAACATAAATCCTAACTTTACATAAGTGCATTCTGATAGTTAATAAAAAAATCTCTCTCCACAGATTAAACTGTTAACGGCCCATCCAGCCGCCGTCAACCGTCAACACGTGGCCGTTGACGTAATCAGAGGATGAAGATGCAAGAAAAGTTGCAGCGCCAACAATGTCCTCCGGTTTTCCCCAACGCTTTGCAGGAATCCTTGCCAAAATCTCCTTATTTCGAACAGGATCCGACCGCAAAGCTGCCGTATTGTCGGTGGCAATGTAGCCTGGAGCGATTGCATTAACCTGCACTCCCCCCGAAGCCCATTCATTAGCAAGAGCCTTTGTCAACTGAGCCACACCACCCTTGCTAGCAGCGTAAGCTGGAACCGTCAGCCCACCCTGAAAGCTGAGCAAAGACGCAATGTTTATGATTTTACCAGAACCTCGCTCTAACATGTGTTTCCCTACTTCTCTACAAAACTGGAAGACCCCAGTCAGATTTGTATCGATTACTGACCGCCAATCCTCGTCAGTATAAACCTTAGAAGGACCACGACGAATCGTTCCCGCATTGTTCACCAAAATATCAATATGATTGCAGAAGTGAAAAATGGCTTCACAAGCCTCCGTTACTTCAGCGGCCTTCGACTGGTCACAACCAATTGCCAGTGAGCGACGACCAAGGGCCTCTATTTGCATCATGGTAGCCACCGCATTCTCATGAGCTGAGGCTAGAGCTATGACATCAGCACCTGCTCTTGCAAAGCCAAGCGCAATAGCTCGACCGATCCCTCGGCTCGCGCCGGTGACTATTGCTGTTTTTCCTGTTAGGTCAAAAGCAGTCATCTTTACCCTCATTAGCTAAGCAAGCCAAGGGCGTTTGGCAAGCCCTCGCTTAAGGTAGGGAAAAACGTCACCAACAACAGCACACCAATCAATGCTAGATAAAGCATCTTTAGGGGCCGAATGAGACGCTGGATGGTGGTGCCGGCAACGGCACACCCGACGAAGAGCACGCTGCCGACCGGGGGGGTACAAAGGCCAATCGATAAATTTAACACCAACATGATCCCGAAATGGATTGGCGACATACCGAGGTCCGTGGCTACTGGTAGGAAGATAGGCGTAAATATCAATATCGCGGGTGTAATGTCGAGGAATATGCCGACCAATAATAAAATAACATTGATCATGAGGAGGATAACGAGAGGATTATCACTTATCCCTAGCATGTATTCACTTATACTCTGCGGAATGTTTTCGTAAGCCAACACCCATGCCATTCCTGAAGAAACTCCGATCAGAAGCAGTACGATCGCTGTTGTTTCGATAGACTTAAGCATGACGCTGGGAAGGTCGCGGATGCTTATCTCTCCGTAGTGGAGTGTCAACGCAAGCCCATATACCACGGCAACAGCACTCGCCTCTGTTGCGGTAAAAAGGCCCGCGACTATCCCTACTACAACAATGACGACCATAAAGATACTTGGCCCAGCGTCCAAGACCTTGTAAATTGCGATCCTTAATGGAATACGCTCGGACACTGGGAAATTATGATGTTTAGAATAAATAGCTGCCACGATCATCAATGCAACACCCGCGATTATTCCGGGCACATAACCTGCCATAAACAATGCTGCAATCGACACACCTCCGGCCGCAACCGCATACACAATAAGCACATTACTAGGCGGGATCAACAGCCCTAGGATAGAGCCAGTAACTGTAACGGCAGTGCTAAAGTCTCTATCATAACCTTCCTCCTCCATTTTTGGGATCATGAACGAGCCAATTGCTGACGTCGCTGCCACTGCAGAACCTGAAATAGAGCCAAAAAGCATACACGACAGCGTGTTAACGAGTGCCAGCCCTCCTGGAACGGTGCCAATTAATGCCTTTGCCGCCTCTATCAAGCGCTCCGCAATGCCTCCGCGACCCATAAGGTACCCCGACATGATAAAAAACGGTATAGACAATAAGGTAAAGCTATCAAGCCCTCCCACAAGACGCTGAGCCAGCGTCGTGGTCGCGAACTCGAAAGGCATGCTAAGCATTAATGTAATCAAAGACGAAAGTGCGATACATACCGCGATGGGCACGCCCAGTAAAATGAAAGCAAAGAAAATACCTAGTAGGACGAAAACAGTTAAAAGCATTTCAATGACCCTCATCTGGATCGTTATTTAATAGGTCGGTCTGTTCTCCAGCCCCATCACCTGTTCGTAATACTTCTCCTATGTGATTCACAGCGTAAATCGATATAAAGATGCCGCTTAGAGGTAGCACTAGGTACACATGGGACATCTGAACTCCAAGTGCAGCAGAAGTCTGTTGTAGATCCCCGGTCAGCTCAACGAGTTGGAACCCCCCGTATATTAAAACTACAACCGCAAATAACAGACTTACAAGCATCGCAAGGATTTCGGCAGTCATTCTCTCCCTTCCCGCAAGTGTTGTAACAAAGACATCAATACAAACATGCATTCGGTTCCGAAATGTATAAACTGCTCCAAGCATGCCCAACCAGATCAGTAAAAATCGAGCTAGCTCCTCGGTGACAGAGCTGGGCGCCTCTAACGCATACCTGCCAACGACTTGCCAAAGCACAACAACCAACATCGAAGTCCCGATAAAAAGGAGCGCCAACTTAAGAAACATATCTAGCATGCTTATTAAACCCCTCAAGGTGACGCCTCCAGGTCCTCTACCCGCTTTATAATCGATCCAAGTTCACTATCGCGAAACGCAGTCCTCATGGCTGCCACTGCAGCCCTAAAAGGTTTTTTATCTGGATAGATCACTTGCACACCGGCTGCCTTAACCTGTTGCAAAGCATGTGTTTCTGCCTCAGCCCAAAGCTTTTTTTGGAGGGCCACCGACTCAACCACCGCCCGATTTAACCATTCTTTTTGCACTTCCGAAAGCCTGTCGAACACAGCACTGGACATTACTAACACATCCGGAACCGAGGTATGCTCGTCTAAGGTATAATACTTGGCTGCCTCATAATGCTTTGACAAAAAATATGATGGAGGATTATTCTCTGCGCCATCCACCACACCCTGCTGAAGCGCGGTGTACAGCTCACCCCAGGTTATAGGTGTTGCAGCGCCCCCAAGGGCCTCGACCATCTCTATGGAAGTGCGGCTGGGCAACACACGCACCTTCTTACCGATAAGATCTTGTGGGGTATTGACCGCAACATCGCTCATGTAAAAGCTCCTGCTACCGGCATCGTAATAGCCTACCCCTTTAAGCCTGACATCACCGAGTGTATTTAACATCGACTTACCAACATCACTATCGAGCACTCGCCAGTAGTGATCACTGTCCGCGAATAGGTATGGTATAGAAAATAGACGCATGCCCGAAGAGAATCCCTCGAGAGAGATAGCGGAGACTTTCGTCATGGCGATTGATCCGACTTGTAACATCTCAATCATTTCCCTCTCACTGCCCAGTTGTCCATTAAGATAGATATCAATCCGCATCTTTCCCCTTGAGAATACAGCAAGCCGCTCAGCCATGTGTTCCATGGCTCTATGTACCGGATGCTCAGCACTCAGTCCGTGGGCTAGCTTTAGCACAGCAACCTCAGACGAATTATCGTGCCGTAAGAGGACAAAAGTCGATAACAGCACTGGGACCAAAACCACAATTGTTAAAAGGGACCTCGATAATTTCATAATGGCAAAATTCCCTTATTATGAAGCCTCAGCACCGCCGAACCCGCTAAAAGAAAAGCGCCTGCCCCATAAAGCTGAGTTTCATCCTCAAACACCTGGCCGGGAGCCTCTCCCACCTGCTGAACCCAACCAATCATACCTGAGGGAGCTACTGAGCTTACAAGTGCGCTCCATCCCATCAGCACAGATGCTAAATATGTATCTTTGTCTAATAAACCATTTGACACACCCCAAGCTAAGCCAGCAACAAAGAAGGCGGTCCCGCTGGTCTCAGGCGCAGGGTAGAGGTCACCCGCCCTAAGTGATACCGGCCAATATCCCGCGTCACCTTGCAGGGGGAGTAATGCAGCCGCCATTGAAAGATACAATTTAGTATATTTGTCCAAATCTGGATGATCGTCTGAAAGGTTATCAATTATGTCAGTCAACCCGGAAAACACCCAACCATTCCCCCTGCTCCAAAAGATTTTCTCGCCATTTGACTCTCGCTTCGAAAAAAAACGGCTGTCTCGAAAAAAAAGGCTACTATCTTTGTCAAAAAGATATTCAACCGTTCGCCAATACTCGGCATTAGCAAAATCAACATAATCACTATTTCCTGTAATCTTGGTCAACCTCGTCCAAACAGGCGGTGACATGAACAACGCATCAGACCAGCACCACCTTTTCAGGCACCGCTTATAATATCCCTCCTCCACACCCGGCGAATCAAAGTTAAGCGGCTCCTCTGAGGGAGCCGATAATATGAGATCGAACTGTCTTTGGGTGTGCTCGAACATAACTGGCTCTGAAAAAAAATCATATAGTACGAGATAATACTGACCAACGACATGGTCATCCGCATGGTAAATCCTGTCTCCAAGCTTATACTCTTGCCTTGAACCAATGTCCCGCAGCAAAAGCAGCTTTTTCTCGTCACCAGATTCGATGGCCCAATCTGCAAGTCCCTTGAAAAAGGTTCCTTGATGCCACTCCCTTGGATCCTGAGAGCGCTCTACAAACGTTTTTATGTGCCCTTTAAAATCAGACAAATGACTTAACTGCCAATCTGCTACCTCGTTCGTAATGTTTATGACATCCTCCCGAGTTGTCGAGATCTTATCTGCCTCTAAATCACTATCAACCAGATTGTAAGAACAGGCGCTAATCCAGTATGACAATACAAAAACACTGAGCTTCTTCCACGAATACTGTGCCCGAAAAAAAAATTTTTTATTCATTTGGACCTCTCAATTGGTCTGGCCGTTATACCAGCCATGATTATTTTGGTCAAACCCATGTTGCATAACGCCTATGATTTCGTTAGTGTTTTGGTATGTATAGTACAGTAAACTGTTCATCTAAGTCTTCACCTATAATACTGGTTATTTTCATGACCATCTTATTTTTGGGTTGTGCCGAGCCGTATGGTGCTAAGAGAGGCGTCCATCAAAACGAGCCTAGACTAGAAGAAATGCAGGCGCAGGCCGACATCGGACTTTTAGCACGTGGAGGCCAATCGGTTGACAATGTTACTACTCCGCCCGGTTACAAGCCCGGAGATAAGCTCATAACATATGAAGGACCCGGATGGGAATCTCAGATGGTGGGCTATCGACTCTACCTCGATGGTCGGAACGCAATTGACGTATTCGGCAAAAAGACGACCAATATGGTTCTTAAACAAGTTGGGCGTGGCGATGATTATCATCAAATGCAACCGTGGGGCATGGATATCCTGAAGGTTGGCGCATCACTCGGTGGTGGAGGTTTCGGTGTTCTTGAAGACGGTGAGGCGCGACAGATCGGTCCAGCAATTCAATTTTCTGCAAAAATTCTTAGGAATGGGCCGCAAAGATCCACAGTAGAGGTAATTCACAGCCAGTCCCAAAAGTGTGGTGGAGATGTCACGGCTAAATATACAATAGAGGGTGGCAATAGATTAACCCGAGTCGAGGTGGATAGCCAATGTCGGTTACCTTTAGTAGCCGGCTTGGTAAAGCATCCGGGTACGACACAATTATCTCAACCCGAAAAAAAAGCTGGGTGGAATTACATTGCAAGATATGGTGATCAAAGCCTTGTGCCGGATAACCTCGGGCTCGCAATATTCTTTCAATCCGATGATATAGTTGCTCAAGGAAAGGATGAAGACGACGATTACATCATTTTCAAAAACGACTCCAACCCTGAGTACTTGTTCGCCGCCGCCTGGGAACAAGAGCCGTTTGGAATCCGCGATATAAACGAGTTTGAGAACTGGCTCAAAGACACCCTGATAGAGCTCAATAAAACATCTCCATAAAACGTCATAGGAAACATACGATGAAAATACGCCACACTGCCGACATTGTCCGTTATAAGACAATGACAAACACGGAGCTCTCAGACTCCTTTACCATTCGCGATTTATTTTCGCGAGGCGGTATTTCTTCTATTTACTCGGACATCGATCGAGGCATAATTGGAACTGCGGTACCTGATGGCTCTATACTTGTGCTCGAGACATCAGATGCCATCAGGTCAGACTTCTTTGCAGAACGGCGTGAGATTGGTGTCATTAATATAGGCGGTAGTGGGCATATTAAGGTGGATGAAAAGCTGTTTCAGCTCGACAAGCTTGACAGCCTGTATATTGGACGAGGATCAAAATATGTTGCCTTTGGAAGCACTAATCCTAATCAACCTGCGAAGTTTTATTTCATCAGTTACCCCGCTCACAAAAGCTATCCTACAACCCTCATCGAAAAAAAGTATGTGCCCAGAAAAGAGATGGGAGAGCAAAGCACAAGTAACAAGCGCGTCATCTTTCAGTCAATTCACCCCGACAGGGTAGCCACATGTCAGCTTTTAATGGGCTTCACAATACTCGACATTGGCAGTGTTTGGAACACCTTTCCCCCACACACTCACCTTAGGAGATCCGAATTCTACCTTTACTTCGACCTCGCAGAAGACTCGAGGGTTTTCCACTTTATGGGTGAGGAGAATTCTGTTAAGACTTTGGTATTAAAAAATCAGGATGTAGCTCTCTCCCCCAGTTGGTCGATGCACTGCGGCGCGGGTACTAGCGCCTACAGTTTCATCTGGGCGATGGGTGGGGAGAACCAAGACTTCGATGATATGGATTTTATAAAACCTCAATATCTGGGATGACTTTCCAGACAACCATAGACCAAAAGATTTTAGCTAATCATTTACTCGTACTTTAGGCTACTTGTTTTGGTTAAGAATCAAAGCTAACTCTTGAGCCATAGCCTGTTGATTATGTCTCTCGGTAATTGTATGATCAAATTGGGCTGTTCAGTCGGCCTGACCAATTGCTAGCGTTGGTAATATAAAACATAAATAATATGTAATCAGAGGGGGTATTCTATGGGTAAGTTGGCCCAGTTATTTGCGAATGTATTTTGCTTAACTCTTTTAACCACCTCAATCATGGCACAGGAAGGTTCTCCTGATACTTTGCCGGAAGTTGAGGAAATCATTGTAACGGGTGCAATTCAGCAAGGTGCTTTAAAGTCACTCGAGGTAAAACGAGATAACACCGTGATATCTGACGCATTATTCGGAGCTGATTTAGGCGAGTTACCGGATCTGTCGATAGCCGAGTCGTTGGAGCGAATGCCAGGGGTGACCTCCGATCGCTTCAAGGGAGGAGCCTCCGAGATGTCCGTTCGGGGGTTAGGAGCTTTTCTTTCCTACTCGACATTCAACGGGAGAGAGATTACATCTGGGAGTGACGGAAGACAGGTAAACTTTGGACAGTTTCCCTCAGAGCTCGTCAGCGGAACCATTGCATATAAATCTCAGCAAGCAAGCATGGTCGAGGGAGGCGTATCTGGTACGATAGAGCTGCTCGGGCTGAAGCCGATCGATTATGGTAAAAGACGAATACAGATCCAAGGACTATTTGGGTATAACGACTATGAAGCGCGCGTGGATGGGGGTGAGGGACTTAGCCAAAGGTATACGGCTTCATTTGTCGACAGTTGGGACACTAATAATGGTAAGTGGGGCATTGCGGTCGGCGGACAGCTCAGAGATGACACTGCTCCTGAGGACTTTTTTACAACAAGCTCAAGCTATAGGCCATGTATAACCCAGCATGCGGGCGGCAGCAGCGTAAGGAACTATGCGAGTAGTAACTGCAGCGCCAATGACGATGATAACGTTACCAGTGCAGCTGAAAGTTTAGCGCTAGGTGTGCCTTTCTATTTAGTCTCTAACCAATATATCTGGCGGGCTATGAAGACAGATGCAGACAAGGATTCTTTCTTTACAACAGTTCAATGGCAGCCCAACGATGAGCTTGACCTTACCCTTGACTACCAGTTTTCTGACCGTTTCGATTCCGAAGAGCGAGCTAATCTAGTGTTGGCAGACGGACGAAGGAGAATAACTCCCATAGAAATTGCTGATAATGGAGCGTTAATGTCGTGGACCGGAAACACCCGGATAGAGAACCAAACTGTGTACCGAGTTCGAGAGGAATCATTTGAAAGTTTGGGGTTGAACGGTAGTTGGAGTCGAGACCGAATCAAGGTCACAGGTGACATTTCGTTCAACAAGAGTGAGCGAAATCAGGACGAGCTTGACATGCGAATTCGCCGGAACTCTAGGGTTGATTACACTGCAGACCGACGAGGAAGTAATGTGATGAATTTTGTTATCGACCCTGCTCAAGTCTTTGATCTGATGGATCATAGTGTTTATGACAATGGCGCAAGGGCTCGAAGGAGACTTGAGGAAAACACCGACGAAATCTTTGCGATGAAGATCGACCTAGAATATGAGCTTGATGATGATTTCATGACCCATTTCAAGACTGGAATTAGAAGTTCATCGCGTCAGCGAGTGAACGATGATGGTATAGATCGAACAGCATCCAGTAGCTGTGACTCCTCCAGCTTTTGTATTCAAGAGGGCGGTTATCTCAGTGAGGGTGCCATCGCAGCTAGACGAGATACCTTTTTGGTAGAAGACTTCTTTGAGGGCGCCGATACCGATTTTGCGCTCACACAGTGGGCCACATGGGATGCAGTACCTCTATATAATGCGCTCACTGGGGGGGGTGCGGCAGGCCTATTCGATCCTGGACAGAGCACTATGTCGACACACGACACCGACGTGACCGAGGACATAACAGCTGTCTATGGTCAGATTGACTTCGCCTCAGAAATGTTCGGCCTTCCAGCATCTGGTAATGTGGGTGTCAGGGTCGTGAAAACAGAGATAGAGTCCGTGGGGATCTCATCAGACATCAGCACCGCGCTAACTGCACCTGATAACCTTGCGATCACCTTGAGCGGCGGCACACTTGCCGGTACTGAAACAAACTCATTTACCAATGTTCTGCCAAGCGTCAATGTCTCCTTAGAACTCCGAGAGGACATGTTGCTGAGATTTGCTGCGTACCAAGCGATTGCCCGACCTGATGCTAGGCTCATGAGTGCGGCGCTCGACCTCGATGATATCGATGTTGACCCCACTCAGGATGGATTTAGCCAACGGCAGACGATCGCGGGAATGATTCAGCCGCAAGGTAATCCGCAACTAGAGGTACTTGAAGCGACGAATTTCGATGTTTCTTGGGAGTGGTATATCAGTGACGACTCCGCAGTTTCAGTTGCCGCATATCACAAGGATATAAAAGCTGGTCTCAATGCGATCGTAACCGAGCAGCTGACACTGATGGTTGACGGAGCACCCTCTAAATTTGAAATATCACGTTTTGGTAACTCTGACGACTCGAGTACCCTTACAGGAATAGAACTAGCGGGGCAGCACCAGTTCTCAACATTACCACCACCGTTTAATGGCTTGAGGATTCAGGGAAACATCAACATCGCGGACTCTGATTATGAGACACCTGATCCTACTGCAGTTGGTGGAAGCGCCTACCCGATGAGAAATTTTGTGGATCCTGCCAACATAATTGGGTTCTCGGATCACTCTCTCAACGGTGAAATTTCCTGGGAGAACAAAGATGTTAGCCTACGACTAGCATATAAAGAGCGTACAGACTACTTTAAGGATTATCGTCAGGGTGCACTCCGGTATGTGTCTGACCAAGGTTTCTTAAGTTTCCAAGCTACTTACAAAATAGACAAGACATGGCAGCTTCGATTCCAAGCACTTAATTTGAGGGATGAACCAAATATCATGAATCGTCCTCTAAAAAACCAGGTTGCCGAGGCTAATTACAGTGGCACCCGATTATTCTTTGGGGTAAAGGGCCGTTTTTAGGAGAACTTGCCGAGATGGATCGATACCTGATCCATCTCGGCAGCTTCAGGTCAAAATAACGTAACTAGACAAGTAATCTCAATTCGGCGTTATTTCTGCTCATGAAAACTATCTCAACAGTCCTACTGCCCACTCTTTTGATACAGGCCAGCATTGCTTTCTCTCAAGAGTCAACTGTGGAACAAAAAAGTGAAGTGGCTTTTAGCACAAATAGATGCCTAGAACATAAAATAGGTGAGCCTAAATTATTTATTTGGAACCATGAAAATCTTAGTGTCACAAAAAATTCTCTTCGAATCTCATCATCATCTGAACTTGAAAAATCCCATAAAGCACTTCTCAAGCGAGCAGATCGAGCACTGACCGAGGGTCCCTACAGCGTCGTTTTTAAAACGTCCCTACCACCAAGCGGTAGCAAGCATGACTACTACAGCATTGCGCCCTATTGGTGGCCAAATCCCAATACGAAAAGCGGTCTCCCATACATTCAGAAGGATGGAGAGCGAAATCCGGAGAGTAAATCTTCGGCTAGCGACAGAGTTCCTCTTTCTCACCTCAGTAACAATGTGTCGACCTTAGCACTAGCATCATATTTTAGTGACGATAAGCGGTATGCAAAAAAAGCGTCTGAACTAATACGAGTCTGGTTTTTAGATAAAAGGACTCGAATGAATCCAAACTTGAACTACGCGCAGGCTATTCCCGGCATAACGACCGGGAGAGGTATCGGAATTATTGACACGTACAGCTTTGTTCAAATAGTCGACTCGATTGGCGTACTTGGGTATCTTGGCCAACTATCGACAAGAGAAGTTGAAACGTTAAAGCAATGGTTTACAGAATATACGCTTTGGCTGATCACTAGTGAGCATGGAAAAGAGGAACGCCGAAAATCCAATAATCACGGTCTGTATTACGATGTACAAGTCGCTATCTTCTCTGCATTCGCAGACGACTTTAGGGCACTACGCGCTATGATAGATAGTGTAAAACGATACCGTATCCCTGGTCATATCAATCGAAAAGGTCAGATGCCCCATGAATTGAAACGAACTCGCTCCTTCCACTATACTTCATACACTCTCCGGGGATTTTTAGATGCCGCAGACTTGGGCGAATGCGTTGGCGAGGATCTATGGAATTTCAAGACTAAAAGGGGAGTAGGAATTAAATTAGCAATTGATTATCAAGCCGATTTTTCTGGGAACTTGGGAAACTGGCGGTTTAAGGAGATCGGGTCATTTGATACTAAATCATTTTATTCAAACTTACTGCGTGCCCAGGATGCATTTGGTGATATTGAATATAAAAAAAAGGCTCTCCACTACAGACAGGCGAACAGCGACTCGTTATCAAAGCTGCTTTACCCCAAAACCCTGCTTGAGTAGCGGGATCATAAAAAGGTCTTGCGCATTAACAAATAGCGACATACTTCCACCATCTCATTTCTGGAGCTTAGCCAATAATGATTCTAACGGGGCTTAAGGCTGTACCACAAATTGTGCTCGCAGGTGTATTAGTTTTCTTTTTTCCCAGTATTTCAGAGAGCTTAGAAGTGCCAAGAATCGCCATAATAAAAGCCGATGACGTCAGAAAAAAGACGACTAAGTGGGACAAATTTTTCGAAGTTTCAAGAGTGAGAGGTGTACCCGTGTCTGCTGGGGTAATATGTAATTCAATCGAACGAAATGATGAGCACTACAGTAACTGGATAAGGGCAAGTCATGAGTCGGGATGGGTTGAATTCTGGAATCATGGATACGACCACAAGCGTTGGAAAGGAGAAAATGGACTAAAATTCCATGAGTTCAACAGAACAGGATATAACCATCAAAAAAAGCATTTTGAAGCCTGTCAGCGGTTGCTTAGGGATGTTCTTGGACGGGAGCCTATCGCCTTTGGTGCACCATACAATGCGATAGATAACGATACCCTGAGAGTTATTCATGAAAACAGGAATCTACATCTCATTTTTTCTTATACAAAAAAAGATACTTCTAAGCTAAATGCGCTAATGATACTCAGGGGAGAACAAGACGGTACAGGCAGGCCGAATTTTAAAAAATTCGTCTCCGCTTACGAGAAAACGAGCAATATTCGATTTACAGCACTCCAATTCCATCCGAATGCCTTTGACGCAAATGCCCTCGGCGAGTACATAAAAATAATCGAGTTTTTGATACTAAAGGGCTGGAAATTCATGCTTCCAAAAGATTATTTAAAAGTTGGATAATAAAAAAACCGAAAAGCTCATCTCAAATAGCTCTCGAGGTCATCGAAATAATATTCCTATTATGACTTGAGGAGAATGTATAGGAACTTCAATTCTTCGCACAATCATGTCTGCGTATTAAAAAATTGGTTGCATGAAACTCAAGATACTTCCGTTTCTAATTGCAACCCTTTGGGAGCGGGGCGTCGTCCAGTAATGAGTCATATGGCAAAGTAGATGTCAAAAAAGAAATCAATATCGCAATTAATTAAAGATTGATAATGATAAGAACAATTTGATACATACAAAATATTTACTCGGCCTATCCACAGCGATGTAATCGTAGGATAATGCAGCTCGCCCACTTAGATATTTTCCAATGAAACGTTTGTCAAAACCAGACCGAAATGTATCAATATTTAAGCACATTGGCTTGTCAAAATTTTGCATAATATCACTAATGGCTTTAATTGGCTGCATGGAACAAAGCGACAAAGTCAAAGACAGATCAAGAAATTTACCCAATATTCTTTGGATCATCAGTGAGGATCACGGACCCATGATTGGTGCGTTTGGTGACTCTCAAGCCTCCACTCCCGTGATTGACGCATTTGCCGAACAAAGCATAACTTTTACACATGCTTTTTCAGTAGCACCAGTATGCGCTCCCGCACGATCTACATTAATAACGGGAATGTATCCTAATTCTATCGGGACACATAATATGAGGAGTTTTGGTAGAGTGTCCTCAGAGATTACATTTTTTACTAAATATCTAAGAAATTCTGGATACTACACTGCAAATATTGGGAAACATGATTTTAACATGATGCCCCCCGAGGGAGTTTGGGATGAGACCAACGACGATAACCGCGTGCAAGATTGGGATAGAACGGCATACTTCCAGAAAACCAATGGGGAACAGCCTTTCTTTTCCATAATAAACCTATTTAACACCCATGAAAGCCGCGTAAAGCGGGACATGGAAAATCAGATTCGAGATTTATCGAATACTAAACACAGTGCAGACGCCCTAACAATACCATCTTATTACCCCGATACGCCGCAAATTAGGCAAGTTATGGCGCAATATTATGACAATATAGGTGATGTGGATTCAGCATTATCGGGGATCTTGAGAACATTAGCATCAGATGGTCTAGCCGAGGACACGATAGTATTCTTCTTTTCAGATCACGGTACAGGTGTACCTCGATCAAAAAGATCTCCTTACAACTCTGGATTGCATGTGCCATTGATTATTCACATACCTAGAAAGTTTGAGCACCTCACTAACATCACTGCGGGTACAAAAGTTGACGATATTGTCTCATTTATTGACTTTGCTCCAACGGTCCTAGCCCTAACAAATCAACAAATTCCAAGTCACCTCCAAGGGACTCCTTTTCTTCTCGCGGATGGAAATCGCGAGACTAAATATGCATTTGGATTTCGCGATCGTATGGATGAGCGATTCGACCTAGTTAGGACGGCAAGAACTCAACGATTTCATTATATCAAGAACTTCATGCCCTACCAGCCCCATGGACAGCACATAGATTCGATGTATCGATCCCATGAGGTAGCTAAGGTTTGGACGAGCGCAACCCAAAATGGGTCACTATCAGCTATTCAGTCAAGTTTTTTTTCTGCAAAGTCCAGTGAAGAACTTTACGACATAGCTGTAGATCCCTACGAGACAATCAACCTCGCGGAAAATCCAGCGTATAAAGCAATGTTAATTGAAATGAGAGCGGCTACAGTAGATTGGATGAGAAAGATAAAAGATATCGGTCTCATCGCAGAATCGGAATTACAGAAAAAATCATTCGGTAGCTCTGTTTATGATATTGGGCAAGATTCATCGAACTATGATTTTGAACAGACTCTAAAAGTTGCGGAACTTGCCAGTCAAATGAACAAGAGTAATATTTCCCAGTTGATTGCTTCTACCAAACATAATAACGATACTGTTCGTTTTTGGGGGACACTTGGGATCATAGCTCTAAATCGGGATGGGATAGACGCTCTCCCGTCATTACGTCCTTTACTGAAAGATACAAGCATCGCCGTAAGAGTCAATGCTGCAGAGGCGATGTGTCAGTTAAGCGAGTGCAATGAATCTCTCGAAGTGTTAGAAAAAGTCATATTGAATGAATCAGGCGCAGCACAGCTTCGTGCAGCAGTGGCACTGGACAATCTTGATGAAAAAGTCGCGCCGATACTACCTGCGATAAAGAGACTCGCTCGGGAATATCAAGCCGTCACGTTTCATACTGGTAAGCTGCAAGACGAGGAAAACATCAATAATCCAGATATCCTAAGGTTGATGTACATTTCATATGTAAAGCGTGTGCTGAAAAAGCTGCTCTCTGATCTTGAGTAGGCTTAAAAACTTTTATCTTCGCAAACCAACTTCAACCGAGTTGGGTAATATATTTAGGTGAAATAGTTGGAGGCATTTTTCGTTGCGCTCTCAAGATGATCACTCATAGATTGTCGTGCTAAATCAGTGTCTCCCACCGAAAGTGCTGAAAAAATAATCTCATGCTGCTCCAAGAGCGGAAAAATCCCCTCTTGTAGAATCCTCTCATGAAAAACCCGTGTTAATTCGGTACGTTCCCTAATCTCCCAAAGCCATCTTATTGTTCCACTAATAGCTGTATTAGCCACCACCTCGGCGATATATATATGAAAATTTTTATCTGAATTCTGCATCGCTGGCGTGTCGTTTTGATTTTTCATTTCCGACAAAATTTTTTCTAAGCGCTTCAATTGAGTCTTGGTGATTCGATTCGCCGCAAGCGCAGCTACCTCCGGCTCCAGGATACGCCTAAGCTCTAACACCTCAAAGGGCCCTATTCCCTTATCCATCAATACTAGATTTGGTTTATTTTGCTTCAGATAAACGCCGGAACCCATCTTGACCTCGATCAAGCCAGACAGCTCAAGCGCTATTATAGCCTCTCTGACGGTGGGCCGACTAACATTTAAAATTTTTGCGAGATTACGCTCTGGCGGAAGTTTATCTCCTGGCTTTAAGTTACCTTTCGAAATGAATTCAGCAATTCGGGTTGCTGCCCTCATGTATAGGCGTGGGGTACTATCTAGATGGCTAAGGGTCAATGATCTCACCGAGTAAGTACAAAACTGCTCTAGCGTTTATTTTTTAAGCCACAGTCGGATAGATGGTACCATAACCAAGGATAACAAAGAGATTTCTACCCGAAATCGGATATTCCAGTTATCTGAAAAGTCAAGGCGTCATCTGA
>MDTC01048927.1_pt1 | contig 21007 bp, 20 predicted proteins | sample 811181 | NCBI WGS metagenome assembly MDTC01 (sample SAMN05326644, study PRJNA326480) | marine metagenome | isolation source: seawater | place: Pacific Ocean: North | collected 2011 | reverse complement strand
TGACTTCATGATCATATGATCTAACCCACCATTCTTTACTTGCTACATTTGGTCTGGCCATCAGTCTAGAAAGTATTTCTCCCATCCCTTTATGATCCAATGAAGGGAAAATTATAGGACGGTGCTGAGGTGTTTTCCATTCGGATTCGAGTTGTAGTTGGGGACAACCATCATGCAAGAATGAAATTGGAAGATGTGCTACTGTTTCGTCGCCAAAGCGAACGACAAAAGCTCCAGAGTCAGTGAATTGCCCCACTGCGGTGGCTTCCACTTCATGTAAATCTGCTAATCTCTCAAAAGCCTCACAATCTTCGGGATTGACTCCTATGGTCATTCTTTCTTGGGATTCTGAAACTAAAATTTCCCATTTGCTCAATCCTGGTTGTTTCAAGGGGACCGCTGCAAGATCTAAATCCGCACCACCTGTCAATTCTGCTAACTCTCCAACACTACTAGATAGCCCGCCTGCGCCATTGTCCGTGATTACTTGGATAAGTCCTAAATCTCTAGCCTCTAATACCATGTCAATCATTTTCTTTTGTGTTATAGGGTCGCCTATTTGAACCGCTGATGAAGGGCTGTCTTCTGTCAATTCAAGACTAGAAAAGGTTGCGCCATGGATTCCGTCACTACCCACTCTTCCTCCAACCATGTAGATTATGTTGCCAGGTTGAGGGGTTTTGTCATGACTTTCTCTGCCATCAGGTAATAATCTCGGCATCATACCAACCGTTCCACAATAAACTAATGGTTTGCCAAGATATCGTTCATCAAATACTATGGCTCCATTGACTGTTGGAATTCCGGATTCATTGCCACCGGCTCGAACTCCCGCATGTACTCCTCGAAACACACGAGAAGGGTGGAATAGCCCTTCAGGGATGTGTCCCGAATAATCAGGAGGACCAAAACAGAAAACGTCGGTATTAGCAATCGGCCGTGCGCCCAATCCTGTGCCTAAAATATCTCGATTTACGCCTACTATTCCAGTCATTGCGCCGCCGAATGGGTCAAGAGCGCTGGGGGAATTATGTGTCTCAGCCTTAATACAAAGGCTCCAATCGTTATTCCATGCAATAACTCCCGAATTATCGTGAAAAATACTTAACAACCAATTTACTTGTGACTGAATATCTAACGTTGGCTTCATAATATGAGTTTTGAATAATGAATCGATGAACGTATCTTCTCCTGTTTCGAAATCTACATGATGAATTTTGGCTGCAAATATTTTATGGCAACAATGCTCAGACCAAGTTTGAGCAAGGCATTCGAGTTCGGCGTCTGTAGGTGCTTTCTCAGGCAACCCCAGCTCTAATCTTGCTGCACGAATTTTTGGATTGCGATAATTGGCTTGTATTGCCTTCATTTCTTCTAAATTCAATGCTAATAATCCTGTTTCGCTGATTTCGATTAATTCGTCATCACTAACCTCGAGATTGACGGTTGCCGAAGGTTGTTGAGTCAATGGAGGTCTTTCAGGAAAATCCAAAACCGGCCATAATGATGTTAAGCAGTCTTTCGTGTCTGATATGCTCGACCTTTCTATCATCTGATTGTGTAACTTACTAGAAAGCCAACTTGGAGAAATGTCCTCGGAAACGCCCCAAAATAAGTAAGTCATGGTTGTCGCTATTTGAGATTCTGGAGATATGTGCGGAAAAATCGTACGAAGGCCATCCAAACCCGCTTGTCCTGCATTATCTGTAACTCCTGGTTTGAATCCAACAGTTATCGCAATTTGTGGATGCTCCGGAAATAATTGTTTGTTGTCCAACAAAGAAGTTTCTAAAGACCCGAATTCAATAACAGGATCTGCAAATAAATCATAAATTGCTTGTTCGGCCTCTGCTTTAGATATGTCCGATTTTACTTGATAACCTAAAATTACTCTTACATTATTTACAGAAACACCATAATCTGATTTAAGCATTGATTTGACTGAATCCCCTCGTGCATCTGTCAATCCTTCTATGTCGCGTGTAGCAACCTGAAAATTGAATATCTGCATTTGGGTCATCATATTGCCGCGCCCTATAGATAGTCCCCGTAGCAACCCGTCAATGAACAAAGCGGTGCAGGCCGTAGGCCTGTCGGGGGCATTTCAGGGGAAGACTTGACAAACCCCTAGGCGCTGATTGGGACGATGAAGGCAGAGGCTGCATGGGGGAGTCGGTGGAAAAATAGTGCAAATCCTCTCGCTCATCGTATAATGGAAATCGCTACAAAAAAGGAAAGTTTAGTATGTTTAGCTGCCGATATGCCCTCAATTACAGATCTTCTGAAATTGATAAAAGATGTTGGGCCTCATATTGCCGCTTTGAAAACTCATGTTGATTTGGTTGAAGATTTTACTTTAGATAAATGGGAAGAACTAACCGGCCTAGCGAAGGAGTATGATTTACTATTATTCGAAGATAGGAAGTTTGCAGATATTGGCAAGATTTCGCAACAACAAATGGGAGGAGTGCATGATATTCGCTCATGGGCAGATATTGTAACAGTTCATAGAATTTCAGGCCCCGATATTATAGATGGTATTGCAGCAGGTTGGGCAGATGTAGAAAGAATAGGAGGAGTACTGCTTTTGGCTCAGATGTCAAGCCGAGGTAATTTACTAGATGATAATTATGCTACTGAAACAATCGCCACAGGAAAGGGTTCTCCTCATGTTTTGGGGTACATTGGCAATGGAAGTTCGGCTAACGAAATTGTAACTCTCAGAAAAATGGTAGGAGAGGCGCAAATGATATGGACGCCCGGTATCAACTTAGATAATAATGCTGGAAAAATGGGGCAAAGATATGGGAACCCTCACGATAGTATAATCTCAGGAGCAGACATAATAATTGTAGGTTCGGGAATCCATGGTGCAAAAGATAGGGTTGCTGCTGCTAAATTGTATGCAGAGGCGTCCTGGTCTGCACTTCTTGAACGAGGGCAATAAATGTCAGAAATTTTGGAAATAATCTATTGGTTTGCTGCAATAGGTATTTCTTTGTTAACCGCGTATATCATTGCCAGAGAAATTGTAAAGCGATGGAGGCTTAACTATAGATTAGAAGCAAAAGATGACACTTTACTAAACGATTCGTCAGTAAAAATTGAATTGTTGACAAGCGCGCCAGAAGGTAGTTCCTTTGTTGAATCGGTTCCTGCAATATTAATCGACGAATTGTAATATTTCATCTAAATATTCTTGAATATCTAGATATCCAAGATAGTGAGCGATTCCCGCCGAGCTGCCAAGAATTAAGATTGTGAAAATCAATAATTTTAATTTGCGGCGTTTCTTTGGTTTGGGTTTTTCAATAGGAGTTTCTAAAATCATAGGTGGAGGGAGGACAGGGAGAGGAGGCAAAGCAGGAAGTTCTGGTTCTGGATCCTCTATATCAGGGTATAAAGCATCTAAATCGGACAAACCCGGTGCTTCAGGTATATCTCCATTGATTTGTTCCCAATTGTTCTCAACACTACTGAATGATATGGGAGTCACGAGTGTTGCAACTGCTCCAGAAGAATAGGCTGCGTCCTTTGTTTTGGAAAGACGCGCTTTGCTTGAAACAAAAACTATTCTTGCCTTCGAATCTGTCTCTCTCATCTCTAATGCTGCGATGTGTCCGTCCATGGTGGGCAAATCTAAACTGAGGAAAACCATGTCTGGTTCTAAACGCACATATTCGTCGACTGCTTTGTCTCCATCATGACATACTTCAACAGCCCAACCCCTACGAACCATGATATCTCGAATCCTTCCTTCCAAGATAGAATTGGCAACTACAACGAGAGCAACGCCGGACATTTCAAACCTCACACGAGGGGTATTATACATGAACGACGCGGTGAAAGAGTCATTCCAATATAGAATCTAAGAACCATTCGGGATCAAAATCTTTCAAATCAACATAATCTTGCCCGACCCCTGCCAAAACTATTGGCCTACCTGTCGCATGTGCTATAGAAAGAGCCGCACCTCCCTTTGCATCGGTATCGAGTTTACATAATGCCACGCCATCAAAACTCAGTATTCTTTGAAACTCCTTGGCTTGAGTTACTGCGTCATTACCCGCTAAAGCATCTGCCACAAATATCACTAAATCAGGTTTTGTTATTCGGTGAACCTTTCGTAATTCTTCCATAAGATTTGTTTTATTTTGCATACGACCAGCTGTATCGATTATCACAATATCATCTCCTTTGGCCTTGGCGCTTTCTATGGCGTCTCTAGATACTGCAGCAGAATCTCCGCCTCTTTGGCTTTTGATGCACCTTACGCCAATTCTTTCTGCGTGTGTTGCAAGTTGATCTATTGCACCTGCTCGAAACGTATCAGCAGCAGCCAATACCACAGAATATCCTTGTTCAGTTAGTCTATGAGCTATTTTTGCAGTTGTGGTTGTCTTTCCGGTTCCATTAACACCGACAATCATGATAGATACTGGCGTGCCTTCTGCTACAAATGATTGAATGGTCTTATCAAAATCCCAATAACCAGCTTCAAGAAGATCTTGGAGAGATTTTCGGACAACCATTTCTACAACTTTATCCAATCCTTTACGAGTATCAATCCTCGACCCGATTAAATTGGCTTTTAGTGTATTAATTACTTCCATAACAGCCGAATGCCCCATGTCCGATTGGAGAAGTTCTTCTTCAAGTTGAGTTATGATTTCGTCTAAAATCTCCCCTCCCCTAATTATTTGGCCACCTTTATTGACAGTGGCTTCTGAAAGATCAACATGAAATTTTTCAACAGTTGGAATAAGATCTCTGCCTGTTGTTGTTTTCATTCTATCTAAAGATTTTTTAGAGGGTTCTGTTGATGGTTTGACACGTTCTTTTTCTGCTTTTTTGGCTATTTTCCTAGATTTTTTATCTTTTTCTTTAGAAAAGGGATTTTCTATTTCCTCAGAAACATCATCCCATTGATCATCAACAGTTTCAGATGATTGGAAGTCATCGGGTTGGGATTTTATCGTTTTGTTGTTTTCTATTACTTTCAATAACTCTTCTCTTTCTTGTAATATTTTATCTGCTTCTTCGGTACCTTCTTCGATTGTTATTTTTTTCTCATCAACAGCTTTTTTGGTTTGTCTCTTAAAACGATCAAATAACCCCATAATATCACCTAATCATCAAGAGTTAATTCGGTACCACGTTTCCTTTTCTTTCGAGAAGGTTTTTGGTTATCTACGGAGGAAGAAGATGGGGTTTCAGGTGGGGTTTCAGGTGGATTTTCTGGTTGAAGTATTGCTATTTGTTCATTGAAAATATTTGCTAAAGAAATCGTTGTTTCTTCTATTGATTCGAATTCTGATTTCATTTTATTCATTATTTCGAGTACTTCGTCGGTTCTTTTTTGAAGAATGTCGATAGCTTCGCTTCTTGGTTTCTCTGCTTGAACTCTGCTTCCTATATCGATTACTGCACCGGCATCGGGGGGGATATCTGCAACTATTTGTACTCCAGCACCAAGAGGTATCATTGCACCCTTTGCACCGTCAGATGGGATTGCTGAAAGTGTCTCGATTGTTTGCATCTGTTCTAATCGTATTTGTTCCAAACGCTTCATCTGTTGTTCAATCGATTGCATTCTTTGTCGATTTAGCTCTACTTGTTGTGCAATACGCTGTAACTCAGCCTGGTCTACTGCACTCATCGGCCTTTGCGAGGTTGTCGTCTGTCAAGAAGGCGTCGCAAAAATCAATTAGCTTGTGCGATCTCTTTTTTACTAATATATTCCTGATCTAGTTCCGGAGGGAAGGCTATCCATCTTATCAAAAGGAAGTTCAGATATCCAAAAACACATGTATTGACAAACCACGCTACTGTGTGATGGAAATATAGAATCTCGACCATGACATAATGGCATGCAGTAGTTACTACTAATTGCGCAGTATATGTCCAAAATGCACGATTCAGACTTTGTGTGTATCTAAATGTGGACTTGAATGTAAACTTATAATGCATAAAATGTGCTTCTACGTTACCTATTGCACATGATACTGCCCAAGCAGCTACTGCTGTATGGGACGGCCAAATATCTACCCAAAAAAGAAATTCGTATAATACTAAAGCAAAAGTTGAATTGAAAATCCCTACGATGTTAAATTTTAGGAACTCTTGAAACATTACTCGAGGAGTCCACCCCACATCCTCGATTCTTGCACGCATCTTACGCATAGTCATTCTTTTCCAGTAATGGCATTGAATTTATTGTTTTGTAAGAAATTCAATTATTTGATTTGCTGCTTCTTCAGCAGACGTATTAGTGGTGTCTATTCTAATCTCGGGGGTTTCTGGGGCTTCATAGGGGCTTGATATTCCTGTAAAATTTGGTATTTCGCCAGAACGTGCCTTAGCATACAATCCTTTCACATCCCTTTCTTCACATGTACTTAGAGGAGTGTCTACAAACACTTCAATAAATTCATGTTCAGATACTAATGATCTTGCCATCATTCTTTCCGATTTGAATGGAGATATGAAAGAAGTGATACAAATTAGACCACTGTTTAACATCAATTTGGCAACTTCACCTACTCTTCTAATATTTTCAACACGATCGGCTTCAGTGAAACCTAAATCGCGATTTAAGCCATGTCTAATGTTATCTCCATCAAGGGTTATTGTGTGTTTTCCTAACGCTTGTAATTTTTTCTCCAATATATTTGCAATAGATGATTTACCTGAACCTGATAAGCCCGTAAACCATATTATCTTTGGAGTTTGTGACTTTTGTTCGGCTCGAGCTTCTTGAGATACGTCCATTTTTTGCCAGTGGATGTTTTCAGAGCGACGGAGGGCGAAATCAATCAAACCCATTCCAACGGTATTGTTTGAAAGTCTATCAATGACGATGAAACCACCCATAGTTCGATTTTCATTGTAAGGATCAAAAGCTATTCTCTTATCAAGAGATATATTACAAACACCTATTTCATTAAGTTCTAAGGTTTTAGCAGGTAAATGATCAAGTGTATTCACATCAATGCGATGTTTTAATTTTCCTAATGTTAACATTGCAGATTGAGTACTAGATTTGAGAATATACTGTCTTCCTGGCATCATTGCATCGTCGTTCATCCATAATATACGTGCTTGGAACTGATCAGATTCTCCACAAGGCGCTGTTGAGGAAACGATGATGTCGCCCCTTGAAACGTCTATTTCATCTTCCAAAGTTAAAGTGACTGATTGGCCGGCGATGGCTTGGGTTAAATCCGCATCCCAAGTAATTATATTTTTTATTGCAGAAGTTTTTCCTCCCGGAAGTATTCTTACTTTGTCACCTATGTTTGTTTCACCACTAGCAATTAACCCTGAAAACCCTCTAAAGTTTGAATTTGGTCTGTTAACCCATTGAACTGGCATTCTAAATGGTTGATTTTGTTTTAAATTTGAAATTTCTATTGTTTCAAGATATTGAATTATAGTTTGGCCGTTATACCAAGGTGTTTTTTCACTCTTATTTACAACATTGTCTCCCTTTAATGCAGATATTGGAATTGCAGTTATAGATTCAAGGTTTAATGCGTTTTTCGCAAATTCATTATATTCTTCTACTATATTGTTGTAAACTTCTTGTGAATAGTCAACTAAATCTAATTTATTGATTGCCAATAGCACCTTTTTTACTCCAACCATTGAAACGATGAACGAATGCCTTCTTGTTTGGGTCAAAACACCTTGTTGGGCGTCTACCAAAATTATTGCCACATCTGCTGTAGATGCACCTGTTGCCATGTTACGTGTATATTCTTCATGGCCAGGGGTATCAGCTACTATGTATTTTCTTTTATCTGTAGAAAAGAATCGATACGCGACGTCTATGGTTATTCCTTGTTCTCTTTCCGCTGCTAAACCGTCTACTAGTAGTGCGAAATCAATATCATTACCTTGTGTCCCTACTTTTTTAGAATCATTTTCTAAAGATGAAAGTTGATCATCAAAAAGCATATGCGATTCGTATAACATTCTTCCAATTAGTGTAGACTTGCCGTCGTCAACTGAACCACATGTTATGAACCGAAGAAGTCCTTTCTCCTCATGGGCTTTCAGATATGAATCGATATCTGTGGCAATTAATTCACTAATATGAGACATTAGAAATAACCCTCCTGCTTCTTTTTCTCCATCGAGGCATTGCCATCATGATCTATGGTTCTGCCTTGTCTTTCAGATGTTGTAGTTAGGAGCATTTCTTGTATGATATCAGGTAAAGTAGTGGCTTCAGATTCTACTGCTCCTGAAAGCGGATAGCATCCTAATGTCCTAAATCGCACGCTTTTCATCATAGGTTTTTCATCTGTTTTTAGAGGTAATCTATCATCATCAACAAGTATGAGTGTGCCATCTCTTTCAACCACTGGTCGTTCTTTGGAAAAATACAGAGGGACAATCGGGATTTTTTCCATATGTATATATTGCCAAATATCTAACTCGGTCCAATTTGATAAGGGGAATACACGAATAGATTCACCCATATTCTTTCTAGAATTGTAAACATTCCAAAGCTCTGGTCGTTGATTTTTTGGATCCCAGCGATGTTTTGATGTTCTAAATGAGAAAATTCTTTCTTTGGCACGGGACTTTTCCTCATCGCGTCTTGCTCCACCAAAAGCCACATCAAATCCATATTTGTCTAATGCTTGTTTTAGCCCGTCTGTTTTCATTACATCTGTATGTTTTGAGGATCCATCGACGAATGGATTTATTCCCATTTCTTTTCCTTCTGGATTAATGTGAACAATTAAATTAAGGCCTAATTCTTTGGCGGTTTTGTCTCTAAATTCTATCATCTCTGAAAATTTCCACATAGTATCTATATGCATAATCGGGAATGGAATTTTTCCTGGATGAAACGCTTTTCTAGCTAAATGAAGCATGACTGAAGAATCCTTTCCTATTGAATATAACATGACTGGATTTTCCGCCTCTGCGACCACTTCACGCATGATGTGAATGGCTTCCGCCTCTAATGTGGCGAGGTGAGACATGGCTTTGGCGTAAGATAGGGCCTATTTCACATCGACGGGTTTTGGCCTCTTTAAACAAAGGAACCATACAATCCTAAACTAAGTAAGATGTGGCGAGGGTATGAATCCGGCGGAATCCAAGATGCCGAATGTCGGCGGTTTCTTATTGGGAGCACCCAAATGTGGCACTAGTTGGCTATCTGATGCGTTGGCGCAACACCCTGGAATTTCAGTATCTAATCCTAAGGAACCAAATATTGTAGCGACTCACAAAGGGACCTTTGGAAGAAGTAATATTGAACCGGATTGGAGCAACTATGCAAATTGTTTTCAAGGAAATGGATTGAAGATTGATTGTTCTGTTCATGCTTTTGCTTGTCCTATCGCCCCGAAAAGAATTTTCGAAAATTGGCCTAATTCTAAATTTATTATTTGTTTAAGAGAGCCCGTAAGTAGAACGGTATCTCACTGGAATATGATCCTCGACACTAACGAAGATAAAGAAAACGGTGAAGATTGGTCGGATTTTAAACTGGCTTGGGAAGACCCTAGATTAAATTGTGATACATTGTATGGTGCTAGTGTTTCTCGGTGGTTGGAATATTTTGAGAAAGAATCATTATTGATAATAGAGGCACATCGTTTACGGCATGAACCACTTGTGGTTCTAAACGAAGTTTGTGAACATCTGGGTGTTTCTTCACACTCATTTGATTTGGGTGCTGTACATAATACAAATAGTGCATCAGACCGACGGCCGATTACCTTGTTTGGACAAGTTTTTCGCTTCGCTGCAAGCCTATTACCTAATTTCATTAAAGGCCGGATTGTGAAAAAATTACAAGCTCGCGGGACTAATGTATACAAAATGCCGATATTGTCTAGTGAGGCTCCTCCAAAGCGTGAAATCTCAGAGAGAGAACGTGAAATTCTTGCCCCAGAAGTCAATGCAGATTTATCTATTCTTGAAGATTTGGTGGGTTTTGATGCTTCCAAATGGCGAATTAAATAGATCTGTTCATTGATGCTGAATCCAGTCTTCTGTCCATCTGTTATCTGCCGCGACTAAGAAAAAGGGGTTCAGAATATTTTCAACTAAGTCGTAATCTAGTGTGTTTCCTTGAGGATCCACAACAATGCCGCCTGCCCCGGTAACTACCGCGTGAGCTGCCGCGATATCCCAACAGGAGGTCGGGCCAAATCTTGGATATAAGTCGGCACTGCCTTCTGCAACAACGCAAGCCTTCAATGATGACCCCATTCTCACTAAATCATAATTGCCAATTGTTTTGGCAAATTCTTCATCCTTTTCCCCTCTATGTGTGCCACTAGCAACCAAACGCACTGGCATAGAAGGAAGAGATGGTTTTACCATCATTAATCCCGATCCTTTTGGAGCGCGTCTCTCAGAAGGGCACATTTGTCCACCAAACCAAGTTGTTTTACTAACAGGAGCGTGGACTACTCCGAATATTGGGCTCCAACGGTTCTGTTTTTTGCGCATTAATGCAATATTTACGGTAAACATGCCATTTCTTTTGATGAATTCCTTTGTCCCATCTAAAGGATCCACCAACCAACAAATTTCACTAGATAGAGGGTCACCTACTTTGCCTTCCTCTGATACAATAGGGGTTTTGTCTATTTTTTGTAATTCTTCAACTATCAAATTGTGTGCAGCTAGGTCTGCTTCAGTCAAGGGCGAATCATCACCTTTGTGTTTTACGTTCAAGGAACCAGGACGATTGTAGACTTCTAAAATGACTTTTCCCGCTTCTTCAGCAATACGGATTATATTTTCAAAATCCAAGGAATTCCTCTCCTCAAAAGTCTTGCATTTCATCTGCCGCTGAATTCAATTTGTCTCTAGATTCCTCGCTAAGATGGAATAAAAATGGGTCTTCGTCCCCTACTATTTCTTTCCAAGAAGACATTGTTCTTGCCCATATTTCTTGCTCGGAATTCCATTCTAACCATCGATCCACGAAATCGCAATGCCGGGCTATTTCTTCGTCTTCATCTGAAAGTTTCCTCAGAATAGTATTTGTTTGGGCTAATAACATACCAAAAGGAGCATTGACTTTGTAAGTTGTAAATGGGTTTCTTTCCTGAACTACGGTCAGATGTTCTCTCCAAAGACCCAAGAAAACATCGTATACCCATCCAATAACTAAAACTGCTGATAATACAGTTAAAGCGATACTAAGAAGACCCCAATAAGTCATTGGAATCGATAATATATTTGTATCTGATTCGAATCGCCAACTAACATATGGCCACATAAGTAGAGTCAATGTTGTTATCCAAAAGCCCATAGATATCAAAGTCTGACTCTGTTGAATGCGCCAATACTGGCGCATGAACGCTTTCTTCAACATAGGCTGCCCTAGAGCCAATCTCATTTCATCGTTGCGTGTTGAGAAGAGTTACTTGCATCTAAAATGACTAAATCAGTAATTCCGAACTTATGTATTTAGTTATGTTTTGTTGAAATTCGATTTCTTCGTTGAATGCTTTTTCCAGGAGATCTCTTGTTTCAGCAGATATTTCAGGACGTTTGTATGGTTTGGGTTTGAATGCGGGTGCCCTTAAAGGATCGAAGATTGTTTTTCTCAAATTATGACTAGGGATCAAAATCTTAGCTAGTGAAATTGTCCATTGCGGTGGTTTTCTGAATATTTTCGCCCACGATGCTTTGTTCATTTCTCCACTTTCATTTTGCCGTGAAAGTTTTGTGTCTTCAGAAAATTCTTCTTCTCCCAACCAAGTAATTATTTCATTAACGGTTTCCAGTGGCCTTTCTTTTATGCTGGATAATTGAATTATTTTTACCCTATCTCCGAGCTCTTCTGCCCAAGTTTGTACTCTTTCCTTCAATCGTGGAAAGCGAAGAAAACTGTAAGTTTCTGCATCATCAAGATTGGGAAGGAAATTTACATTTTTACATTTTTCGATCATTTCATCTTGTGTTGTTGTATAATCTACTAGCCTCTTACGATGTTCTTGGTGCATACTAAGCATCATTTCAATAGGATCTCTGATTGTAATAATTATTTTCGCATCCGGCATTTGGTCACGGATAGTAATCAATGCTTGTTCAGAATAGATATGAAAAGCTGATTTGTCCATTATCCAATTTTCGTCATTAAAATCTGAAAGATCGGTGTTGGGCGCCAATATTGCGGTTCCTCTAGGATGTAATGGAGAGGTTGGGAATTCTGCAATCCCTGCCATCAAAAATTGACTCTCGTTAGACCATGGATGAAATATTTGTTTGTGACTACTGAGCCAATGCATCAGTGAAGTTGTCCCTGTTTTGGGGCCACCAACCAATAATAAATTCGGAGCTGGATTGAATCTATGCATGGCAACTCACTATACTTACGGTAAAGAAGGCCCACTTGAAACGCACGATTGTTCAATTGTTTCTAAAATGAGATATTACAACTGGTGCTGTAGATTCTTTAGGATCTATGGTTTCAAGAGTATTGATAGTAATTTCTCGTCTTTTTGCACCATGGCGGCTTCCAAAGTTGGATAGAATCCTTTCTTTTGCGTCTTCTTCGTCTGAAGCAACTAAATCCATAGAGAACACTTGGTTTCTCTTTCCTTGGCGGAATGAGCCTTCTGCGCGATATGCCTTCATATCGCCGGCGACTTTGGGATTTGATATAAACGCGACGAAAAACGGCAATACACCTAATCTCTAAATATCGACACTTAATGCTCTCTTTTTACTCAAGGTTCAAGAACGTATGAGTCTCGATGTTTCTTGATTAGAGATGAGTTCGCCGGCCAACCTTAATTCTTCTTCGAAAGACGAGAGTTTGCCATTAGAAGAAAGGTTGGCTAAATTCCCAAATGAGAAATTAGTTCAGGAAGTCATTTCTGTTTGGGATGAAATGATAAGGCTGGAGCAAGAATTGGCTAGTTCAAGGCAAAGAGCGCGCGCCTTAGAATTGGAATTGGCATCCGTAGATTTAGAACGTGGAGATGGTCCTTCTGTTGCAGATCTTGAAGAACAGTTGCGTGTTATGAAAATGCGTTGCAATCAATTAGAATCTCAAGTTGAAAATGAGAAAATAAGAAGAATTGATGATGGAGACGGAAGTGCCCCTCGCCTTGCAGAACTACAGGAAGAAAACGCTAGACTTCTCAAAGTAGAAGAGGAGCAAATGATTCTTATTCTGGACATGGAAACTCAAATAGACCGATTGATTGCTTCGATTAAAGAAGCTTAACTATTCATTTTAGAAATGAATTCGGTCAATACCTTTTGAAGTTCATCGGCATCATCAAATGATTCTGTCAAATTACCTGTAATTACCCAATCCGCCCCAGAATCCGCAGCAATTTTGGCGGTTTCGCCATCTCTAATCCCTCCGCCGACTACAATTGTAAGATTACAAGACTCCTTGGCTGCTTTGATTAAAGCAGGAGATACTGGCGTCTTAGCGCCGCTTCCTGCTTCTAAATATATTATTTTAAAACCATAATATTCTGCTGTTGTTGAATAAGCTGCAATCCTTTCTATTTCATTAGGGTGTATCAAATCAGCCATACCTACTTCTCCTGCTTTGCCTCCCGGTGCACAAATAATATACCCCATTGGAAGAGGGGAAATTCCTGCTTTCTTAATGAATAAAGATCCTGCTACTTGTTCCTCTATCAAATACCTAGGAGATTTGCTGTTCATTAACATCATGAAAGTAATTGCATCAGCAGCCGGAGATAGTGCTGCTGCACCCTGTGGGAACAAAACTACCGGTACTTTCCAATTTTTTTCGTCTAAATCTGAATCTTGAGATGATGCCCAAGTAACCAATTCTAACGCTTCTTGGATTGCAACGACTGTTTTGTCTACATTATCCATGCCTGTATCGCTAGAGCCTCCTACGAGAATCATTTGGCTTCCAGCAGCCACTGCTGCAACTGCTCTTTTCGCTGCGGTATCTGGAGTTTGGTCTGCTGGATCTATCAATATTGCATGTCGAGTCGTCGCATTTCGTTCGCAAACATGCGCTAATGCCGCACTCTCGACCCCGCTCATGTTGGCTCCTGTTTGCATAAAGCATCTAATATTTTACAAAAATTATACTAAATAATTGATAATTCTGCAGTCTCGATGCCTAAAAAAACTCTTTCAGATAGAGCCTTGGTAGGATTGATGCCATGCCATTCCATTCTTTGAATGAAGTTTGCTTCTATGTCTTCTCCTTGCCACCAAACTTCAATGGTGTTATCAGGACGAGTTCCACAAATTTCTACCTCTATTGCATTGTTTAAAATTCCTCCCTGCCATTTAATTCCTGTTTTTCCTTTCCGAAAATCTATGACTTTGTTGAATCCGATTTTGCCATTTCCAAGCACCCCTGCTCCCGAAAATTCAACGTTGTTGTTTTCTATATTGTTAACTTTAGATTTGAGATGTAATGTTGTGCCTCTTCTGGCCAAGGAAATAGAAATGGATTTTACAAGCCAAGAATATCTTACAGCTGAAAAATGTTGGGTTGGAGTTTGACTATACATTTCACCAACCCAGGGGCCGGGCATTAATGGCCATTTTTCAAAGAGCCCGGGTTCTTCACCAAACATTCCAGATTCTGCTTTTTCATCGAAAACATGTAAATCTAAATCTGGATCTAAATCTAACAAACGGTGCCCACAACAAAAAGCTTCTATCCCAGAACCTATGATTGCAATTTTCATTTAAATTACCTTCTGGATGCTAATTTAACAAGAAGATTTAGTATTTCTACATATAGCCAAATCAAAGTTATCATTAGACCGAAGGCCGCCCTCCATTCTAATTGCTTAGGAGCGCCGCGTTCAACTCCTTTTTCTATAAAATCAAAATCAGCAACTAAACAAAGAGCGCCTATTCCAATAACAAAAAGAGAGAAGCCAATCCCTACTACACCATTTCCATGAATAAGAGGTATTTGGAATCCTAAAAACATACCAATAAAAGATATGAGATATATTATTACGATTGCACCTAAAGAAGAGTATACAGCAATTGCAAGGTTTCTGTCCCATGAAATTATTCCTGCCCTATATATCGCCAACATTGATCCTAAAATAGTGAATGTTAATGCCGCGGCAATTATGCCCAAATACTGGAATTCTACTGCGGTTTCTATAAAATAGGTTAGGCCACCCATTGCAAGACCTTCGAAACCAGCATATGAACATATCAAAACAGGATTATTTGATCTAGTAAAGATAACTATCATTGCTGTGATAAAGCCGCCTATAAAACCTATAACGGCAAGACTGGGTAAAAAAGCATAAGTTGCTATGGCCAAAGTAGTTGTAATGATCAAAAGTATACCTGTTTTTTCGACTGTTCCCTCCATAGTCATCAAAGCAGAGTTTTCATCCCACCAAGGAGCGTCCCGATAATTGGATTTGTCAAAGGTTGAGTCTGATAGAGAGGGGTTTCTTGAACGGTACATCATTACGTCTCAAAGGGTGGGCGTACTCAAATCTTAGCCCTACAAATGCTAATTCAACAGTTCTTTGAGATGTAACCCCGTATAACTGCCTTTGACTTTAATGACTTCTTCTGGTGTCCCTTCGGCTACTATTAATCCGCCCATTTCCCCTCCCTCTGGGCCCAAATCTATTATCCAATCTGCACATTTGATTACATCAAGATGATGTTCGATTACTATGACTGTGTGTCCATTTCTACGTAAACGTAGTAAAACTTCAGTTAATTGATGAACATCGAAGAGAGAGAGTCCGGTGGTTGGCTCATCCAAGATGTAAACTGTGTGACTCCTGGTGGGACGGTGTAATTCTGAAGCTAGTTTGACGCGTTGTGCTTCGCCACCTGAAAGTGTTGTAGCAGGTTGCCCTAACCTAATGTATCCTAACCCTACATCTTTCAAAGTTGTAAGTATTCTATGTAATGATTTTTGGTTTTGGAAAAAGGCCACTGCTTCTGCTACCGACATTTCTAAAATATCTTGTATTGTTTTCCCTTTCCATTCAACTTCAAGAGTTTCTCTTGTGTACCGTTTACCTTTGCATATGTCACAAGTTACCCAAACATCAGGTAGAAAATTCATTTCTAATTTTATTGAGCCGGCACCTTTGCATGATTCACAACGCCCGCCCCTAACATTGAAAGAAAATTGTCCAGGCATATACCCTCTTTCTTTCGACATTTTTGTCTCGGAAAATAATTTCCTAATGTGCCCAAAGGCTCCTGTATATGTAGCAGCATTGGAACGAGGTGTTCTACCGATTGGAGATTGGTCGATTACTATGGTTTTGTCTATTGGATCAAATCCTTCAATCCTATCGTGGCGACCAGGGGATGCATCACTACCATGTATCTCTCTCAGTAAGGCTGGTGCTAATGTCGAAGCAATGAGCGAGGATTTGCCTGAACCAGAAACACCCGTAATAGCAACAACACAACCTAAAGGAATTGAGACATCTATGTCTTGAAGGTTGTTTTCTCTTGCACCTATTATACGTATCCATTTATCTTCATCAGGTATTTTTCTATCAATAGGTATTGGGATTTTTTGTTTCCCAGAAAGATATGCCCCCGTTATACTTTCTTTGTTGGACAGTAATTGTTTTAATTTTCCACTAACCAATACTTTTCCTCCTTCTTTACCGGCGCCTGGTCCGATATCTACAAGCCAATCAGCTTGTTTTAGGGTGGCTTCATCGTGCTCTACTACAATTAGGGTATTTCCTAAACCTGTTAATTCTCTAAGAGTCTCTAAAAGTCTGTTATTATCTCTTGGATGAAGCCCTATGCTGGGCTCATCAAGAACGTACATTACACCTGTGAGTCTTGTACCAATTTGTGTTGCTAATCGAATCCTTTGTGATTCCCCTCCGGAAAGTGTGCTGGCTCTTCGATCTAATGTCAAATAATCTAAACCGACTAACGCTAGGAATCTCAATCGCGATTCTATTTCTTTGATTATTTCTGTCCCGATAAATACAGATCGTTCAGATAATTTGGTGGTCTTCCTGATAATTTCACTATTTGGTTTCTCTCGCCCTAATTTTTCCCACGTACTATCAAGTTCTGCTGTTCTCCAATATTGTACAACTGCCAATGCCTCTAACACGCTGCAAGAAGATATATCAGGCAATGAAACACCCCCAACTATTACTTTACTAACCGCTTTATTCAATTTTTTACCATTGCAATCCGGGCAGGGTTCATCGTTCATATAAGAGGTCATTCTAGACCTCGTTCGATCCGAAGATGTTTCAGTATAAGTTCTACGAATCCTATTGAAAACCCCTTCCCAAGGCCTCATCATTTGGTATGATGATCCTTTTTCAGATGTAAATTCGAAAGATATCATAGTTCCTCCTGATCCATAAAGAAGAATATCTTGGTCATCTTCATTTAAATCTTCAAACTTAATATCTGAAGGAATGTCATAATGCTGGCAGACTTGTACCATCTGGCTCTTATACCAACCAGACATCATAGAGGATCTAAACGGACGGATACATCCTTCTTTTACCGAAGCTGTACGATCTATGACTAAATCCGGAGAAAATTCTCTCTGAACACCTAAGCCTTGACAATTAGAGCAGGCGCCTAATGGATTGTTAAAGGAAAACACGCGTGGAGACATTTCTGGCAAAAAGGCTCCGTGTTCGGGGCAAGCGAATTCTTCAGAATAAGGTATGATTGCGCCCTTTTCTGTTTTTTCTGCTTCTTCGTTTCGGGTTTTCTTGCCATTACTTAGTTTGTCTAAGCTCTCAATGGCTATAGTCCCTCCACCGAGTTGTAAACCAGATTCTATCGCTTCGGTTAATCTTTGTCTGTTTGCACGATTTAATTTTAATCGATCAATTCTGACATCGATGTCGTGTCGAAGATTCTTTTCTAATTCGGGAGGGTTTTCAAAACTGGCTTCTCGGCCATTTACCTTACCTTCCAAATATCCTTGTTCTACTAAACCCTTGAATAAATCTACATGAGTGCCTTTCCGATTTCTAATTGTTGGACTCCATACTGCAATTGCGTGCTCTTCAAATCGCCACATTGCATCGTCAACTATTTCTTGTACGGTTCTTCTTGCTACTTCTCGATCGCATTCTGGACAATGAGGAATCCCTACTCTTGCCCAAAGTAATCTCATATAATCCATAATTTCAGTAACGGTGGCAACTGTTGATCTAGGATTGTGGCTGCCTTGTTTTTGATCTATACTGATGGCGGGAGAAAGTCCTTCTATCGAATCACAATCAGGTTTCTTCATCTGACCCAAAAACTGGCGGGCATATGAACTCAAACTTTCGACGTATCTTCTTTGCCCTTCGGCGTACAATGTGTCGAAGGCAAGACTAGATTTTCCAGAGCCAGAAACTCCTGAAATAACTACAAATTTGCCTCTCGGGATTTCAACATCAATATCTTGAAGATTATGGGTTCTAGCGCCCTTAACCTCAATCCAACCCTGATCAAGGGTCTTCTTATTTTTCTTCGAAACCATTTCTCCGCCTCTGAGTTATACCTAGCGAAATATTGGCTGCCCTTGAAGACATGTATTTGTTTTTGTCAATTGAACCAAAAGGCATCTATTATTTCGCCAATTTTTGCATCCACGTTGGGTGGGAGTAGTGTTAGACCGTTGTGTGCCACCATACTATGGATATTGCCGCTTCCTTGATGTGTATGAGTTGTGGCAACTAAATTATTTCCTTCACTAGTTATTTTTATTCGGCGCAAACATATCTTGTCTTGAGCGCCTTTAACATCATTCAACATCTTTACACGCACTTTTCTACCCAGAGACAATTTGGAATCTGTGTTGGCACAAAATGATGCTTCGAACCAAGGATACACAAGCATAGAAAATACAAGATGGCTGCTTACTGGGTTTCCAGGCAAACCAAAAATTGGAATTGTTTGCCACTTTCCAAATAAGGGCGGGCCGCCTGGCCTCATTTTGACTTTCCAAAAATTAATTTTGCCTTCTAATTCCATTAATTTCCGGACAATGTCGAAATCGCCCATGGACACGCCGCCAGTAGTTATTATCAAATCACAATGTTCAGCAGCATGGTTTAGGGCATCTCGTAATTTATCTAATGAATCGGCTACAGTTTCATAACGGATTGGTTTGCCACCGATTCTTTCTACCAATGAAGAAATACCGAATGAATTGGATTCATAAATCTGGTAATCATTTATTTCAGAACCTGGCATAATTAATTCATCTCCTGTACTAATTATTCCAACGGTTGGTTTCGAAAAAACTTCTATGTGTTCATGTCCCATTGTCGCAGCAAGAGAAATAGCTGCAGGGTCCATGAAATGCCCTACAGAGAGTGTTTCTTCTCCTTTTGATATGTTTTCTCCTTTACGGCGAATATATGTTTCACGAGCAGGTCCCGAAATAATTACAATATCACCTTTAATTTCGCTATCTTCAATCATCACTATTGCATTCGCCCCAGTAGGAATTTGGGCGCCTGTCATTATTTTACACGCCTGGCCGGTATTAATGTGGTTTGTTTGGGGATTTCCTGCTTGGTTAATTCCTATGATTTGTAACGATGTGTTTGGCTCTAAACAATCTTCTTTTCTTACCGCCCATCCATCCATCGCTGAATTATCAAATCGTGGATCATTTACTTTCGAAATCAAGTCCTTACCTAAAATACGGCCGTGCGCATTATCTAAATGCACTACTTCAAGAGGGAGTTTCTTTTTTTCATTCTGAACTAAGGAAATTGCTCTTTCTAGGCTTATCCCCTGCTCCATGACTATATCGAGTCTGTTAAAGCACATCAATAGTACGTTTGATGTAAGAGGAGTTTTGTTCAAATATTATTATTCATTAGGGGTTATTATGTTGGGAGAAGGTGAGTTTTTTATTCTTCTAGCTTTATTTTTTGTAGCCTTGCTATATTCTAGTGTAGGACACGGTGGCGCTTCTGGATATTTGGCGGTATTATCGTTGACTGCTTATGCTGAATATGATAATGGATGGTTGAAACAACAGGCTTGGTGTTTGAATTTAATTGTCGCTGCCATAGCTTTTTATCACTACAATAAAGAAGGTTTTCATATATCAAAACTCACTTTACCTTTTATTCTTACAAGTATACCTTTTGCAATATTAGGCGGATATCTGAAAGTAAATGGGGGTTTGTACGATACTCTTTTGTCGATAACTTTGATTTGGGCTGCTTATAGATTATTCAAAGCTAAAGATACTGTTTCTCGATCAGAAATGATAATGCCCAATTATTCAACTGCTTTACCGATAGGAGGAAGTATAGGTTTGGTTAGTGGAATTGTTGGTGTCGGTGGTGGTATTTTTCTTTCTCCGGTGCTGCTTCTAAAAGGTTGGGCGACACCGAAAAATGCGGCCGCTACATCTGCTTTATTTATTTGGGTAAATTCTATGTCAGGATTAATCGGAGCAGGGTTTTCTGGACAATTAAATATTGATTTGGATGTGCTCGCTCCATTCGTTTTGGCAGTATTACTTGGAGGTTTTATTGGTTCAAAATATGGTTCTCAAATAGCACCACAATCCGGAATCAGATATTTGCTAATTTCTGTCTTACTTATAGCATCGATAAAAAGGCTAATTTTAGTTTTTTAATTATAGGCCAATCATATCGGAATGCCCACATTCTGGATATGCACAAATAACCTTGTAACGTTCTCGTTTTGGACGAGGGATCCTCATAGTGGAGCCACACATAGTACATTGATGCGTTACAATTTCTGGCTCTGCTGGAGTTTCGTCTACGAAATCTTCGAAACTTTCTGACATAGCTGTCCAGCCGATTTGATCCGTATAGGTGTCTTCTTCTTCAGTTATCTTCTTCTGTCTTAAACCGAGTTTTATGTTTATTTTACGGCGGCGTTTCTTTTTCGCTGGGGCTTTGCCTTTGGGTTTGGGCTTAGGCTTTCTTTTGGGTTTGCCTTTGGGTTTGGGCTTGCCTTTTGGTGGCTCTGGCCTTTTCTTTGGAGAGGGTGCCTTTTCTGGTGGTGGAGGAGCTTTTGCTGGGGGTGG
>MDTC01186393.1_pt1 | contig 21008 bp, 25 predicted proteins | sample 811181 | NCBI WGS metagenome assembly MDTC01 (sample SAMN05326644, study PRJNA326480) | marine metagenome | isolation source: seawater | place: Pacific Ocean: North | collected 2011 | reverse complement strand
TAGAACAAAGGTTAAGAAAATACAACAATTAGGTTGGTATAAGAAAACATTTAAAAATGAATTAAAACCTATTAAAAAATTAAACGATATATCTAATAATAATGTGGATTTAGATGTTAAAAAACAAGTAGATATGGATATTGCTAAGGCACGAGAAAAATTTAATAGAGGGAGAAATAGATTAAAGGTGACGTATCGACCAAAAACTATACCAGTTGATAGTCCTAGAAATACAGTAATTGATATAAATGAAAATGCTAGAGCTACACCTCCTATTCCTATGAATCAAAATGTATCTCAATCACTTAAAAATAATATTTCTCAAAATGAATCTAAAAATGATGCAGATGGTAAATTACTATAAAATACATAATTTATTGATAAACGTATGGTGTCATATGATATAAGAGACGAATTAAATTTAAAAAATTATTTTTAAAATTGATTTAAAAAGAAAATGAATATATTAAACTATATACGAATTAATTATGTCTTCAGTATCAAATCTTATTACCAAAGCAAAGAATTTTAATGCCGACGCTGTTGCTTATAAGCCAGCAAAGGTCACATCCAGAGGTGGAAAGAGTGTTGCGATCACTCTAAATAGTCAGCCTCTTACATTACAGATTCCTCTTATGTTGTGTTGGGGAGTTAATGAACGAGTTGATGAAAATACGGGTGTTAAGTCATATGACCTAGCACTTGATTTTAGAAATGAAACTACTGCTACAAAGCAATATTTGGAAAATATTAAGAAGTTTCAGGATAAGTTGTATAGTGATTGTTTGAAGAATAGTAAGGAGTGGTTTGGAAAGAGTAAGATGACTAAGGAAGTAGTAGAGGCAATGATGTATCCTCTTCTTAAGTATCCCCAGATGAAGGATGGAAGCGGTGAGCCAGATTACAGTCGTCATCCTACTATTAAGGTTAAGTTGCCTTATTGGGATAATAGTTTCTCTTGTGAATTGTATGATTATTCTACTAAGAAGCCACTTTATCTTCCAAGTAAGAACAATCCCACATTCGAATCTACTCATCCTCTTGAGGCAATTCCTAAGGCTTCTCATATTGTAGGACTTATCCAGTGCGGTGGTCTATGGTTTGCCGGCGGTCGTTGTGGAGTAACATGGCGTCTTACTCAGGCAAAGGTTCGTCCTCCCGCTAGACTAGTTGGAACTGGAACTTGTCACATTATGGATGATAGTGATGATGAGGAAATGGAGGAACTAGTCTCTCAAAAGGAAAAGGATGATGATGATGATGATGACGATGAAGTTCAAACTGGACCAACTTTTGATGATGAAGAGGATGAAGAAGAAGAAGAACCTGAACCGGAACCCGTTAAGAGTGTTAAGAAAGTTAAGAAGGTCAAGAAAGTCGTGCGTAAGAAAAAGTAAATAAAAATACTATTATATAATAAAATAAATTAATTATATTTAGCCCTTGTGGCCAAATGGACAAGGCATCTGACTTCTAATCAGGGGATTGTGGGTTCGACCCCCACCAAGGGTAGTTTAATAATAAATTAATTATTTTTTAATTTATTATTTTTATACTATATGTAAATTAATATATCTTTTTAATTTATATGCCAAAAAATAAAAGACATTGTTCATGTGATAATATTGAAAAAAGAATAAATAAAATACAAAAAAGAATATCATTATTGGAAGAAGATTTATTACCTGAACCTATTGATGATGGATATGACCATATTAATCCAATTACTAGAAATTTAGATAGAGAATTTATTGAAACTCTCCGCACAATCACTAATCCACAAGGTGGAAAACGTAGAAAGAAAAAAACTAAATGTCGCCGTAAGAAAAATAAAAGAAAAACTCGTCGTAAAAAAAATAAAAGAAAAACTCGTCGTAAAAAAAGATAATTTGTTATTATAAAATATGATTAATATATATTATAATGAATAAGATAAATACCGATTTAGTTAAATATGATGACAAAGTTATAATGTGTAATTTAATGTTTTTTACTAGAATAAATAAAATTGTGAAATGGTTTGAAAAATTTAATGAATTCATTGTTTCTACTCATATTAAAAATGATAGTGATTTAGAAAAAATTCAAATTATCGATAAACCTCCAGTAGAAATATCCCTAACTGTTCTAAGCAAATTAGATATTGCTAAATTTTTTACTACAGATGATAATGGAGAAACAATACTTGATATGTTAAGTCGTCATCAAAAATATTTACAACTTCAACTTAATAGTTATATAAATTTAAGATATGGTCTTCAAAAAAAATTAGATAAGGGTTGGAATCGACCAGATGTATTAAGTGAATTTAATTCTTATTTATTACTGTTAATAAGTATGGGAAATATTTCCAAATTAGCATTAGTGAATATTAAAAAAAGAGAAGAAGTTCAAAAAGAGATTGATAAAAATCCCTTTAAACTGACAAACGCAATTAAAAAAAAATTTAACAAATTAGTTGATACATATGAAGGTTTAAATCAACAGTTAACTAAATTTTCACGACTTATTGAAGCTATTTATCTAGAGACCACTAATAAAAATCTCAAGGCAGAATTTTTTCCATATATTAAAGAAAAATTAGTATTGACAGATGAAGGATTAACTGAATTTACTGAAAATGTAAGTTTAGGTGATAAAGATACATTAGAAATATGGGATGGACTATGGAAAGATTATGAAGAAAAAATAAAAAAAGATTTTGATGAAATTCAGGAAAATGAACTTAAAGAATTATCAAAGAGATTGCCATCTGTACAAAAAGCACAACAAAAAGTAATGTTAAATCTTAAAAGAGAAGAAATAAGAAAAAGAGTAGAAGAAGCCAGAAAAAAAGAAAAAGAAAAAGAAGATGCCAGAAAAAAACAATTAGATGAGAATAGAAAATTAGCCGAAAAAGAATATGAAGAAACTATGAGAGCAGAAGAAATGGCTAAACAATTATTGGAAGAAGAAGAAATGATAACTAAAACAAAATCAAAAACTAAGAAAAAGAAAAAAAAGAAAAAGAAAAAGAAAAATAAAACTAAAAAAAATCTCGATGCTCCAGTCAGTTCTCCTATTACAGTTCCACCACCATCTTTAAAGAAAGAAGAACCTCTTATGACACCTCATGATAAAGTTACATTAATTAATCCCAGTTTAATTGAGAATAAAGAGTTACTTTTGAGACAAGATATTACTGATAATGAAATAAGAAATAAAAGTGATTTTTTAAAATTATGTATATGGGATATCATAATGACAGAATTAAAAAGCAATGCTATGATTAGTAAAAATAAGCTTATTTTTACTGGTGGATTCTCAACATATATTCACACAAATGGAAAATATGAAACGGATGATATTGATTGTAAGATATATCCAAATAATAAGCCCGATGATATAAATAAATATAATCAAGCACTTGCCAATTATTTAAAAAAATTTTTAACCGCAAAATCTCAAGTTTTTAATCTTAAATTAAAACAAAAATTTGGGCAAAATATTGATTTTAATTTTTTGGCGTCAATTATTGATATAGAAAGTGGAAAATTTGTAGATAAAGTAAGCGGTAATGATTCAAAGTTTGTCGTTAAGATTGCGGTTTCAATGCCAAATCCAGATGATAGTACTAGTGACGGAGGTATGTGGTATCCTACAATAAAAAAAGCATATTGTGACATTGGATTTTGGACTGACCAGATTGATGGTGCTATAACTGATGAAGTTGGATTGCCTAGATTAAATGCGGAACAACAATGGATACCAGATGTGGATATATATGGAGAAATATCATTGTTACCAGTTGAATATATGATTCTTGAAAAAGAAATACTCTTAGGTGATACTGAGTATAAATACAATACCCAATGGATGATTGAACATAAAAAACCCAGATGGGAAGAACAATTGAGAATGTTAAAAAGTGTAAGAAGAAAAAAAGGTGGAAAAAGAACAAGACGTATGAGAAAGAAAATGAGACGTAAGAAAAAATATAGACGCACACGAAAAAAATAATTTTTTAAAATTAAAAATTACCCCCTCAGATTTTCTTTTTTAAAATATGCAGGGAGAGATAAATTGATCTTTTTTAATTTTCTTGATAACTTTATCATACACATTGATTCTCCTTAACCATAAAAAACCCTTTATCATAGAGATATGATAAATTATATCATAGATATGTATTAAAATATTAATTTAATATATATGGCAAGTTTATTAACATATGAAGATTATAAGAATGAAAAAATAGCAAATTATAAGATGGTATATAATTTTTTTTTAGATTTAGTAAAAGATAATGAAGAAGAATATTTATCAACTATTCAAAGTGTTGTAGATGATGTTCCATTATTTAAAGACATATTAATTGACTTTTATAAACATATTAATGAACGACCTAATTTTGGAGTAGATACGGTATTTCACGCATTAGTGCTTTTAACTGATTATCACACTAATCGTTTGGACCCAATAACAAATTCATTAAGACAAAGTAGCGTGGGAACCTTAAGAGAATATTCAGCTGAAGAATTATTTGATTTACATAGAGATACTAGAACTAGAGAGTTAGATGAGAGAATAAGGTCATCTTTATCTAATCAGTCTCAACAACAACCACAACTACAACAACCACTACCACAACCACCTCAAGTTCAACGTCTTACATCCCCTCAATACTTCGCGAGGAGTGGGACGCCTTTTCCAAAGTCACAAGTTCAACGTTCTATTGATAGAGTATTAGTTTTTCCCGATGAAGAAGGTGCTAGACGACAACAACAACAACGACCAACAATAGAAGAATTATCTAGAGGACGACCAACACTAGACGAATTATTAGCACAAGCAAAAAAAGACCATGAAGATTGGAAAAAAAGTCAATCAAAAGAAGATGTTAAAAAACGACCACTTAAAAGACAAAAAATGTGGATGCTAGGCGGTCGCAAAGATAAATATCTAGGGAAAGTTCAACTTATTTTTCTCAATAAGAAAAAGAAAAAGGAAGGAAGAAGCGTATGGAGATGGATAGTTGAGAAAAGAGAAGACGGACGATATTTAGCACGAACACCAAAATCTGGAATACTTATCAGAGACTTATATAAAAAACGAGATGCTGATTATGGGCCTCCATCACTATTGCCAAAAGATATTATATTTATGAATAGTTATAAAAAAGTTACAAAGTCTAGAGTTAAAAAAAATAAAAAGAAGAAAACAAGAAAACAATCTAAGAAAAGAAGAAGAAAATCAAAAACAAAAAAACGTAAATTGAAATAAAATGACAATATTTAATATATTTAAAAATGAATAAATATATTCAATCCTCTTTCAATGTCTCTAAAACTATCATTAAAAAAGATATTAAATTTTTCCCATGTTCTCGATTGCCATGTTATTGTAAAATGATTATCAATTATCCACAAAATACAGCAATAACCCCCACTCTTATTAAAAATGCTAACAAATGTAGAAAAGAATATTATCTATTTGATAAAAGATAATTTAGACTCTTATATCATTTTTAAACAAACTTAAAAACATAGTTATTGATAATAATAAATATGTTTAGATACGTGTTGAGTATGATTTGTGTATATGCGTTGTATGTAATTACAGCGATGAGTGTAAATACGGACCAGTTATGTTTAACGAATTGTGAAAGTGTGAATCATGTTCATATGAATTATCCGGATAATAGTGTTGTAGATAATTTAAAGGAACATGATTGGATTGTGGTTAAATACACAGATGGTAGATATTATTATCATAACATGATTACTAGAGAAGATCAATGGGAATATCCATTAGATACTTGTGATGAAATTTAAATACATTATTAATTAATTTAAAGTGTATAAATTAAATTAATTAAATGAGAAAGTGTTGTTGTAAAGAAGACACTAATTATTTGTTATATAATGAATATGATGATCCGGAAGAATATGTTAGATGTAAGGAAACAAAAATATTGATACTTTTTTCACTGCTTGCGATAATTGCGTTAATTGTGTTAGGGATAATAATGAAAATATCTCAACAACAACTTTGACAAATATTTACATATCTCTATGATAAAGGGTATTTTATGATAGAGAACTATCAATACGTATGATAACGTTATCAATAAAATAAGAAATTATCAATTTATCTCTCCCTGCATATTTTAAAAAAGTTTTTCTGAGGGGGTAAATTTTAAATATTAAAAATTATTTTTAATTATACATCAATCTATACGTTCATGAAATTGTTTAAAAAGTCTTTCATGTAATAAAAAATCATTGAGATAACCACTTTTTTTTTCATGTGATTGATATTTATAGTAAAAAATACCAGCAGGAATTAATGTAAATAATGACAATAGAATACCACCTATTAATATATTGTTAGAATTATCATCTTCAACAACATATCGTATGTTTTTTCTAGTGCGTCTTAAATTGGTATGAAGGTTTCTAAAATATAGGTCATCTTTCAATGAAGGAGTTTTCAATTTACGTGTTTTATTAGACATTATATAATAATAATTTACATTAAAATTATTCTTTCAAAAAAGTTTTTTTTATCAATTAGATTTTGTTTTGTCTGGTCGTCTTCTACCTTTTCAATCATTTTATTTATTTTTTTTACTTTTTCAGTAGAATATTGTTTAAATTTAACTTGAAATGGAGTTTTAAATAATCCATATGATACATAAGGACAATTAAGTTGAGCATTTTTATTTTTTAAAAATAAATACATCTTCATTGAACTAGAATCAGCATCATCAATAGGTTTTGTAATTAATGACACATCAATATTAATAGTTAAATCAATAGTATTTGTATCTTTATCTCCCAAATCATATAATTTTTCTATTAACTCATCATCATTCATTAATGTGATATTTACATCATGAACTAAATATTTAACTTTTACATCATGACAACTATCATATTCATTATATAAATTATATACCTTATTTAAATTCATTTGAGGAGTTTTACTACAATTTTTTGAAATAATATATTGAGGATAAAATTCTTGATTTTTTTTAACAATATTATTTGTTTTAAAAAGAATAAAAGATTTTAGTGAATCTAATATGGAGATAGATCTACTATCGATAGGAACATCTAATCTATTTTCATTATCTTCTTTATTAAATCTCTTTTTAAAATTATTATATATGAATTTATTAGTTTCAGTTTCACTTCTATTTCTATCAACATCTAAATTATGAAGTTTTATTTGTGTAGGAGGCATTCTATTATAAATTTCTTTTAATGTAATAGTTGAATCAACCATAGGTGATAATTTAAAATTATTAGCACGTATTTTATTTAAAAAATTTAACATTTGAAAATGCTTTTTTTTAAATTCATTTTTTTTATCAGTATCATCAGGTAAATAATTTTTAACATATTTTTCATAATCAAAAAATTGAATATCATATGTTATAGATTCTTTTTCTTGTTTTTTTTGATTGGCTAGTTTTTCACGTTGGGCTTTTTTTTCTAATGCGAGTTCTCTGATATATTTTTCATATTCTGTTAATTTACTATCATCATCTTTATTTTCATCTTTAAGTCCAGTTTCTTTTGATTGTGTTTTAATTTTAGTTTTATGTTTTTTTAGTATGCTACCAGTTAATCCTTTATTAAATATGAATTTATCACCTTCATATATAACAATATCACCTTCTTTAAAATCTCCTTTTTGTCGTGATTCAAGACTAGATTGTATTTGTTGAAATGTCATAATATTTCTTTTGAAGAGAGGCAAATAATTACCTTCATATAAATTTGTTTTATATTTCCATTTTAATTTAATACTTTTTTTTAAATATTTACTTAAGTTATTATTTTCATGATTTATTTTAGCCTTATCATATGCTTTTTTTAAAATTTTATGTAATTTTGATATAATATCTTTATTTGATTTTGTATCGATTAATTTATCAACTGTATCTTTATTATTACGTTTCATTAAATCATCTTTTGTAACAAAAGTATTTTTTTCAGTATCGAAATATCCATTATTTATAGTATCTAAATCAGTATTATCAAATTTAGTATTTCTATACAATATGTTTATCAATACATTCATATGATTTTTATTAGATTCATTAATATCATATACATTTTTAAGTTTAAGAGATTTATTAATTTGTTTAAAAAGACTGTTAATTTTAATGCTATTTATTCTATTAGCGCCTCCATAATACTTTCTAGTTTTTTTACGTCTATTTATATTACTTCTTTTTTTTCTTGTTTTTTTAACCATTACTATAAATTATAAAGAAAATTATACAATCGATTTAAATGTATTTAAATCTTTCATCATATTTTTCTTTTTAACACCTTTTTTATGTTTTTCTAATATTTCTTTTGCTTGTTTTAGCTCATCTTCACTTACAGTACCATCACCATCTAAATCCAAAATATCATGATATTTTCTATATTTTTCAGGAATAATACAGAATTTACTTTGTTCATTAAATAAATGCTCACTTAAAACATAAAATATAGCAGTTAATAATAAAGCAGTGACTATATTTTTTGTAGCAGTGAAAGCAATAGCAAACATGAGAACTTGACGTCCTAAATGATTTTTAACGAAATCTTCTTGAGTTTTACTTAATTTTATAGTGATGTATTTAGAACCAATATTCATACATATTAATACAATACCAGCGAAAAATTTACTATCATTTAATGAGGATACTGTAGAAAATAATCCACTTTTGACCTTTTTTAACATTATATTTAATATATTAAAATATAATTTTATTTAGGGAATTTGAAATTATTCAGATGAACTAGATATAGTATTTAATTCACTATTTTTTTTCATAGTTCTGTCTAAATCAGTTGTATTCATAACAGTAGTAGCAGGGATATCCATAGTAGATTCTTTTAAAACAACACCATCTTCTTCTTCTTTTTCAACATTAGAAAAATATTCTTTTGTTTGATTTAAAATCATCATTAAAATGACAGCTAAAATTAATCCAGAAGTTTTATTAACATATTTACTAACAAATATGATTGATACAACCCACATCAATTTACCGATAGTTGAAGTGACAGTATTATTTAAGAAAGTATTTTTATTGTACATTAAAACAACGAGTAATGCCAATAACCCAACATTAAGGAATTCTTGAACCATTATATATAATAAATAAATATATAATTTCAGTTAAATTAAAAATAAATATAATCTTCTTTTTTTATAAGTATGGCAACCCAATTAGGATTTTCAGATTTTAATAATAATGAAAATATAAACAATATTGAAAGGCAAAATAAAAGAAAAAATAAAACGCTTAAGAAAAAAAGTAAGCCACCTAGTAGAAAAGTTACACAATTCCTAAACTCTATGCAACTTGAAGGAGATGATGATGAAGAAGATGCTCAAGAATTAGGAGATTTCAATCCACCCACACACGCAGAACTAACTTCAATGCCTGTTGATAAAGAAGAAAACAATATACAACCAAATACATCTGAAAATAATTATAGAAACTATAACAATTTAGAAGATCAGGTAAAAGAAAATTTTAACAATTATATCCCTTATTTTACTGATGCAAACAAAGGACTTAACCCACCTGATAATAAGTTGATGGAAAAGTTGAACTACATGATTAATTTGTTAGAAGAAAACAAAGACGAAAAAACTGATACTGTCACTGAAGAATTAATATTATATATGTTTTTAGGAGTATTTGTTATTTACATTGTGGATTCATTTGCAAAAGTTGGTAAATACTCCCGCTAATTTATTATTATAACATCATTTGATTTAAATGGTTTATGAGAATAATTATAGAAATGATATGAATGAATAGTTTTATGAAAATGATGATATTTATTACCCTTTATTATACAATTATTATCACTCACATCTTCTATCAACAATTTCACATAATTCTTATATTTTAGCAATATTGTTAAACTATAATAAAACCCAAATAACATCATATCAGTATCTGATTGTTTAAAACTAGACGTTAATAGCAATGAATTTTTGTTATTATATTGAACATATTGGTCTTTGAAAATATAAAAATTCAACGGTTCATCATCCATTAAAAGTATAAACACAAATATATGATTTTTTTCATTTAAATGTTTAATATGAATTAAATCAGACATTAATATTAATTTAAACTTATCCTTCATTGTTTTAAATAATTCAAATAAATAATGATAATTTTCTTCATTTAGTCTAACGATCTTATAATATGATTGTGTCATCTTTATTTCTTTCATCCAATATGTTATATCATAAAAATATGTATTGTATTTTACAATAGGCATATATGGCGCAGTATGTCCTTCATATTTAAAATATGATACAGCATAATTTGAACCTGTTTTGTTGTATCTAGTATTGACATAATGAGAATGTATTAATTTACCTGCTAACTTTTTACCTCTCTTCGCATTATCAACGCATAAATAATCCACATAATTTATCTCAAATCTATCTCCATCCATTAAACATAAATTTGGAACATGACTTATACATCCTATTATATCATCCAATTCATACATTAACGAAATAACTGATTTTCCAGGATGTAATTTTAGATAGTCAAATACATTTGCGAATGTTGGAATGTATTTTTCATTAAATTCTGGAAGATAATTTCTACCTAAAAAATTAACTATATCCAATTTTATATTATCACTTAAATCATTCACATCCAAATATTTTATGTTAACATCATAATATTTATTTTTTATTGGTAAATCTTTCTCTATTACACCCCATTTAAAATATGATAAAATATCATGATAAAAAAACACGGGCATCTGTGATTCAAATGGATACAATACCTTAAAAATCATCTTATATATGAGGATTATCATTACAACACCTATTAATAAATATAAATACATATTTATTAATTAAATAATAATTTTTATTTTTTAACCTAATTTGGTTTATAGAAAACGTGTAAATATTGATTTTCATATTGACAAGGGACCATATGAATACTAGTATGACTAACAAATCCAACATTCTTTGCCATTTTAATTATTTGATTACGTTTTTCCATATAAATAGTTCTATCATGTTTTCTAACATGTCCAGTTGCGTCATCTTTAAATTTTTCAATAAAATGTGAAATATCAGTGTTATTATATTTAAAATCTGCTTTATAAATGAATTCTTTAAATTTAATGACGGAATTAGTAATACGTTTTTCAGCATGTTTTTGAGGAGATGTTAATGTGAGTGGGTCAGCAGTATTTAAAATAGGATCAAATTTATCTCTATTTACCAAATGAACCATTAAAACACCCCCCGGCTTCAACCAACTATAACAATTTTTAAAAAATAATGATTTATTTTTAATTTCATAAATAGTAAAATAAAGAGCAGTAATATGAGAAAAAGAATTACTATTAAATGTTAAACCTTTTAAACAATCTCCTACTTTAAAATTACCTTTTGGAACTTTAGATTTTGCTTTTGCTATCATACTTGAAGATTTATCAAGTCCAACTGACTTAATACCGTTTTTATTAAAGAAATCAATATGATTTCCAGTTCCACATCCAATATCTAAAACCTTAGAATTTTTATTTTGAATTATTTTTTTTAATTTTTTACATTCGAAATCATATCTTAATTCATCAAATGCTAAAGAATCATATATTGAACCATAAAATTTATCATATATATTTCCATCTTCTTTCAAAAGAAATTTTTCTTTTTGTTTAAATCCTTCTTTTTTGGAATTAAAAATGATAAATGGAGTAATAATAATCATTATAATTAAAATTTTTTCTAATAATGTTCTTTTTAAAAATTTTTTGAATAATTTATTTAACCAAGAAAGAGAAAAATCTAGTTTCATCTTATATATATGTAAGATTAGTTATTTTTTTATATAAAAATGTAATATACAATGAATAAAAATGAGATAAATGATAAGAGATCAATAAAAGAATTTAAAGGAATTACATTTTCAGGATATAAAAAAAGTGATGCAAAAAAAGAATTAATAAAATCAGTTATAAATAATAAAATAGAAAATGCTTGTTATTGGAGTGCTGAATATGTGTGTAGTGGTAATTTTATAGAATTATGGGAAATAATATTTTTAATAATATCAAAACATATACATTTAGGTAATCCTAAATTACCAATATACATAAATTTAAGACTTAATTTCTTTAAAGATACAGTAAATAATGGATACATGAATAATGAATTAAAGATGAGAAATAATGATAAGATACGAAAGTTGTTCTCTGAGATAGTATCTATTTTATGTTTATCAAAAAAGAAGAATTCATTCGATATACCAAAAATAGATAAAACAGAATATAATGTTATCAATATAAGTCATAGACTTCAAGCAAAAAATATTAAATTATCTAAAAATGTATTTAAGAATGAAGACCCTAAAGAATTATTTATGGCAATAAATGAATTATCTTGGAATATAAGGAAAAAGGTGGCGAATATAAATAGTGCGATATACTGGGTAGAATGGATCTTTGGGTTTGAAACACTTTCAAAAAAAGAAAAACAAAAAGTTTATAATTGTGCTACTAGGGAAGTTCCAGTTGATTTTAAATTTAAAAAAGATGTAGCATGGGTTATATGGTCTGTTATAAGACAGGAAGCATCAAAACGAGGAACAGGAGTAGAAAAAATAGTAGAATCATTATTAAATTTATATTGTTTAAAATATAAACCGGGTTGTAAAAGAAAAAGAAGATTTATTATTTACAATGCTTTAAATTTATTTTGTGAACATATAGACAATAATATAAAAATAGTAAGTAATAATGCTTTGGTTGATAATATAACATCTAAAATAAACATTATTTATCAACAAATAAAAAAAAATGAAATTAAACCAGAAACTGATTATTTATTCAATAATAGCATAAACTCCGGTAATTTAGAAAAAACAATCGAAAAATTAGATAAAATGGCAAATCTCACGAATTTACTCACGAGAAAATAATATTTAAAATATATATAATGTCAAGAGTTAGAAAACAAAGAGCAATTAGACAAGATGCGAAAGATAATGCTGATGTTATTGCTAGATTTAATGGATTATCTAGAGATAAAGACGGCAACTTATTAACGGATACTTATCCTGATTTAAGTGGAAATTGGGGAGTTAAAGATTTATTAAAAAAGCAAGCAGGTATTCCAAGTAGTGTTGGTACAAAATACAATGTTAAAACGAATATTAAAGTGAGAGCAATTAAAGATAATTCAGGTAACGAAGCATACAAAAATCTATATTAATTATTTTTTTTATCTAATTGTTAATATATAATGCCTGTAGGCAGAGGAAGAAAACAGAGAGCTACCGCAGCTAGTATTAGAAATAGCGGAACTAAAAATGAAGGATTAGCATCTGGTCAGGTTGGAAGAAGTATCGCTGGAACTAGAAGAACTAAGATTACCCAGAAAGGATGCGTATGTTCTGATGCCAGTGGAAATATTGGATTACCAGTCAGTAACGGCGCTCCTAGATTATCTGGAAATCGCCATGGAAGAGACGCCAACAATCAGTAAGTAATCTAAATAAAATATTAATTATAATTTATTTTATTTAGGCAAATAATTTATATACTATAAATGTTACCAATAAACATATAGTTCCACCCCATAATGAATCTTTTATCATTGTATCAATAGTCCAATTTTTAAGTAGAGCATATGATGTTGCTTCGTATACACCATACATAACAAACCCAAATATAAAAGAATCTATTAATGGTCTTCTATCTCTAATCACAAAATAATATAATCCAAATATCAATAAAGTATAACTCAATACAGCACCTAACATATCAGTTTCCATCTTACTACCCTGAACACTTTTTATCAACTTTCCAAAATGTTTAGCCATATAAAGCCTAATAAATATTATATCTATCACTAAAAATAAAAACGCTACCGTTAAAAATTCAAACATATATATTATTTAAATATTATATCGTTCCACTTCTAGTTCTTTTCATATTAATTTGATTTAATTCTATTTCATGTTGATGTTTATTCTCAATCTTAATAAATTTACGTAATGTTTTTAACATTATTCGTGTAATAGTATTATTAACAATTTGAAAAATTTTAACAATACCCCCCGTAATTCCAATAATTTCAATATATGAATTTAATTCTTGAACTTTATACATCCAAAATTCACTTAATGCTGATACTAATAACGCATTACTTATTATTAATACCCACTTTAATATCAATTCAAATTTTTCTTTTATTTTTTTATCTACATTATAATTTGGTAATTTTTTTTCATCTATAAATAAATCTTCATAATATAATGGTTTGGAAGCAGTATAATAAACAAAATATTGGAAATTCCAAAAAAATACAAATGACGAAATAAATATTATTATAGGAACATATATATTATTTCTTATTTCATTAACAATAAATAAAGCAGGTAAAAATAAAAGAGGTAAGAAATATCTAGAAATTTTTAATTTATTTTTACACATATTACTAAAAATAATTTATTAAGATTTATACTATTTTAATTTATTATTTAGGATATATATAAGAATAATGGAGACTATAAACAATAATTTAAATACTAAAACTCCTGAAATATTATCATCCAATATCGAAACTATTACACTAAAAACAGATACCGATGCAACATTTTTTCTTTTTTCTTCATTAAAAGATGCAATATTTAAAATTTTATTATTTACAGTAATATTATTTTTAGGGTATAACATATATTCTTACATGTTTAATAAAATAGATGTTGTAAAAAATTTATTTGAAGGAAAGTCTATTTTCAGGAAAGAAAAGAAAAGTAAAAAATCATTAGAAGAAGAATCAGTTGATGAATTAAAAGAAAATCCCAGTAAATCTATTAAGAAAAGTATTAATAAAAAAAATAAAAATAAGAAAGTAAAATCATCACAGGATAAACATAGTTTTTGTTATATTGGAAAAGATAATCATAAAAGAGCATGTGCTAAAATAAACGATTACACAAAATGCGAATCTAATAAAATATTTCCTACATTAGATTTATGTATTAATCCTAATTTAAAATAATTTATAATTTTTTATTTTTTAAAATTATAAATTCAATTAACTTTCACTACTATTAAAATACCAATTCATTGAGAAATATGGTGGGAAAATATAAAGTTCATCATCACTTACCTTAAGATTAGGTCCTCCTCTAACAATTTTTGTTATTTCAATTCCGGTTAATGCGCTATTATAATATCTTAAATTAGATAATTTTCCTTGAAATCCTCCTTTGTAGTTTATGAAGACATCGCCATAATTTTGTTTTGGAGTATTAGAAAGAATATGTCTGCTAGCAATAGTATCATTAACATAAACATCTAATTTTGTATTCTTAACTCTAATAGATACATTAATCCATTTATTAATAGGAATATTTGGTATTTCTACCTCTTCAACCATTGAATCAAATGTATTCATAATAACAACTAAAGAATTTTTATTTTCATGTAAATACAAACCAGGTGCGTTATTAGGCCATGCTATATCGCCTCGATTCGATTTGCCACTAAATGTTTCAGAACCTTTATGGAATATATGTTTTTTCTTTTGTTTATCTTGTTCAAAACTTTCGACAAATAACCACACATTCCATGTAAATTCTATTCCACCATCTTCATTTTTAGACCGTAAGATAGGAGTAGAATCTTTTTGTTTTGGGTCCTGAGTTTTTCTAATAAATTTTTTACCACTTTTCATACCTTGAATTAAATAAGGGTTTGGACTAGGACTGTATATTTTATACAATATGTTAAACATTATTCTAGATAATACAAAAAATAATATTACTATTATAATTATAAATACTACCTTTGCAACTATACTATTTGAATTTAAAAAATCAGTAGAACCACTTACAAATTTATTATTCCTAAATGCACTGAAAAATCCTGTTGTTTGTTTTTCAGCATTACCAACTAATTTTCCTAATGCTTCTATTGGGTCTGTTTGTTGTGCCATTTCTGTATAAGACATTTTATATATATAAAGAATATAGATTTTTAGATTGCAAAACTAGATATTTCTTGACCATCTTTTTCAAACTGAAATCTAAATTTAAATCTATTCATCAATGAACTACCCCATCCAGGTGAAAACCCACCTTTATACATTGAATAAACTTCTCTTGGATTAACGCTTCTAGCAAAATAATTAATTTTACTTAAAAATCCTGAAAATCCTGGATTATTCGCATCAATCTTAGGACACAACTCTATATCAGCATTCGCCACTATTTTCGCTGGATTTGGAAGTAATGTCGTTCTTCTCAATTTACCGTCTAAATATACATCAACAGATAACCCACTTGTTGTAATTACAACATAAGTCCATTTTTGTAACGGTATATTTCTAACTTTAGTAGTAACCTTTGCGGAATCCTTACTAGTTCCAGTAGGATCATAAGTTGATATATCAACTAATAAATCATTTTTATTTTCATCTAAATATATTTCTGGACAAGATAATCCACCTTCTCCGCTTCTCTTAATTATAACTTTCTTTGTTCCATAATTATAATTCCAGTTATTCACATATATCCAAAATGACCACGTATAATCATTTGAATTTTTGTGTCCTGGTAATTTACTCGCTGGAATAACATCTGGAGTTTTCCCATTATGCGCGCTTTTTAAACTACTTTTTGATTGGTCTCCTCCAAATGTACCTACTAACACTACTACTATTAAAATTACTACTATAGCAACTATTATTAATGAAAAATCCATAATATAATATATTGTTAGAAATTTATCTAAATAACCGGCGGTTTTTTATTCTTTAATAATTTATAATCTCTTTCCATTTTCGATTTTGTTATGTATGATGGATAATATACTATATTACATATAGAACCACTTAACCCCGCGCGTTCTCCTATCTCCATAGCATCATTCGTCATATATGCAACCACCCCTGAAAATGAATTCACTAATTCAGTATTTATAAATATATCATATATCCCATTCACATAATTAACTATTATATTATTCCATTTCTGTAACTTTATATTTTTAACATCAAATTTTATTCTATCATAATAATTATCACCATTTGCTAAACTAAATCTTAATATATTTTTATCTAAATCATATTCTATTTTTGGTTTATTATTATAATTAAATATCGTATTAAATCTTTGACTTGTCTTTTTGAAATTTTTACCGTGTGAATGTATATATACCCACATAGATAAACCATAATTATACATTGGCATATCACTTATATAAGCAACTTCTCTAACTTTATCATAATCACTCAATACTCTTTTATTATTTAAATGAACCGGTTCTTTCAATAACATTATACCTTTATCACCTATATTCACATCATTTAACTTCTTTTTTAAATCATCTATCTCTTTATTTATCTCTACAACATTGGTCTTATATTTCATCACTAAATCACCATTTTTTTGAATTTTATTTATTGCTTCAGTTAATTCATTATTACACTGTGTTGATTCATTCGCATCTATTATATTATCGCATTGATAACTTTTTCTAAACCCGCTATCGTTTAAAAAATTTTTCAAATTATCAATCTTAACTCTTTTATGTAATCCATTTTTCAATATCTCATCCCATAACTCATCTGTATCTCTGCCTTTATCTGCAATATCTATATTCTTTAATTTTTTTAAATCATTTTCTATTTCTTTTAATTGAAGATTATTTTGTCTCATTCTTTCTCTATATTTCCCTGCTATAGTAGTCTTCTCATTTACAGAACTATTCGCTAACATTATTTTTCTTATAAATAAACTTCCGTTTCTTAATAAAAGATATCCACCTATTATTACTATTTCTGCTAATAATACTTTATATAATGAAGTTGGAGTGTTTTTGACCTGAACATATATCATATCAACAAATGCCAATAATCCACATGATAATATATTCACGAATTTTCGTAAATATTCTGGTATTTTTTTCCACTGTCCCATAAATTTAAGAATTAAACCTAATCCTGCAACCATCAACGCAAATGTTAAAACTCCTGATAATAAATTAACAAATCCTACAGGACTTCCTGTTAAATTTGAAACTATTAGATATATTGTGAAAAATACTACTAATGATATTGCTATTAATATTCCGCTTTTTATTAATGTTTCATTCATACCTCTCTTTACTATTTCTATTTCAAAAAATGTATCTTTGTAAATAAATCCACCTATTATCAAAACTATCAATAAAGAAAATACTACCATTATCATATTAAAATCTAAAATACTTTTATTAAATGTTGTTATTAAACATATTATAAATACAATAAATATTGTTAAAAATAATGTATGTAATGGTTTTTCTTTTACTATATTTAATAATTTATCCATACTTATATTATTAAATTATTATAATTTATTCATCATTCCTTTTTTAGCATGACAGCCACGACATAAAGCAGCTAAATTACTTACATGATTACTACCTCCATATTGCAAATCTATTTTATGATCTACCTCAAATGTAGCATCTAATTGTTCCCCACAATGATTACATTTCCATCCTTGCTCTGATGCCACATATTTCTTTTTCGTTTCACTTACACTACGTGATGTTCCTCTTCTACCAGAATTCATCATTCTTTTCATTTGAGGCGTATCATTATAGTTACTCATTCCTTCTCCCATACTTGTAAAATCAAAAAATGGAGTTATCATATCTCTAGCATTACTATCTATCGGCATATATTTTATAAAATCATTCGCATGTGTCAATAATCCACGACTTGATACTGGATGTTTTTTCATAAATATTAGTAATGATAATCCTAAAAAGCATATCACACCTACTCTATAATATTTCTTATAACTAAATAACATACTACTATATCTACCTTCATGATATGTATCATAAGCAAGAAATAAAGTTAATCCTATTATTAATAATTGTATTTTCATGTATATAAATATATTAGTTTTTATTATACAAATAAATTATTAATACAAATAATAATACCACTACACTAAATATTATATATTTACTCTTTTTTTTTATCCATTTTCTATTTATCACTTCTTCCGGTTTATATTTTTTATAATATTCTTGTAATGATTTTGAAAAATCCGTAGTCTCTTCCTTCAAATCTAATTTAATTTTATTATGTATATAATTTACCCATTTCATAAATGATAATCTTGATTCTAAATACGGCGTCACTGGATATTTATCTAATAAATCTATAAAATTTTTACCCATTGGATATTCTGGAAAAAGTAATGGTAAATCATTAATAAAGTTATAATATTTCTTTTTTGTTACTGTATTAGGGGTTTCTGGATAATATAATGATATTGTCTGTAATACAAAATGTAAATACGGCAACCACACAGTCCTATTCAATTTCATTTATTATATCAAACTATATAAAAACATTTCATTTTAACATATAAGCACATGAAAAAAAATATTCAAAGTAATTCATTCTGCACAAATTGTGGAAAAAATGGACATTTATATCATTCATGTAAAAAACCTATTACTAGTTCAGGCATAATATGTTTTAGAAAAAATAAATATAATAAATTTGAATACTTAATGATATGTAGAAAAGATAGTTTAGGATATGTTGATTTCTTAAGAGGTAAATACCCGCTACACTATCAATATTATATTCAAAATTTAATTAATGAAATGACTATGGAAGAAAAACAAAAGTTATTAGATAATGAGTTCCCTACATTATGGAGTAACTTATGGGGTAATTATACAGGAACTGCTAAATATGTAAATGAAGAAAAGATATCAAGACAAAAATTTAATTCTATAAAAGAAGGCGTTAATATATACAATTCTAACATATATTCTTTAAAATCATTAATTGATGATAGTAATACTAATTGGATACATCCTGAATGGGGGTTTCCTAAAGGTAGAAGAAATTACATGGAAAATGATATAACATGTAGTATAAGAGAATTCGAAGAAGAAACCGGTATATCTAAACATGATATATTGTTAATTAAAAACATACTACCATATGAAGAAATATTTATGGGGTCAAATTTTAAATCCTATAAACATAAGTATTATTTAGCTTACATGGATCATAAAAATGATGACATGAATTTTCAAACTAGCGAGGTTAGTAACATGAAATGGATGACTATTGATGATTGTATTAATAAGATTAGACCATATAATTTAGAACGCACTGAAATTATTATTAAGATTGAAAAAATGTTAAATAAATATAGTTTAATATTATAATATATAAAACATGGCATCTAAAAAAAGTTATGAGGATGAAAAAGGAAATAAGTATGGTGCGTGGAAATTGTATAGAAAATGTGTAAAAAAAAACGGCACCGTTAAATGGGTTCAATTAGGAACTAAAGGAGAAAAAACATGCTTTAATGAAAAAAATGATGGAAAGTTAGAAAATCAGTGGAAATTATCAAGGTCCCTAAAAAAAATAGGACAATCACAATTCACTGCTGGAGATAAAAGAAGTGGTATTATTATTAAATCTGAAGAATTAGCTAAAAAATTACTTTCCAACGCAAAATATAATGAAACTATTCAACAGTATAAGAATAAACTTAAAAATATAAAAAAAACTAAAACTAAGGCAAAAACTCCTACTAAAACTAAGGCAAAAACTCCTACTAAAACTAAAACTAAGGCAAAAACACCTACTAAAGCAAAAACTAAAACTAAAACTAAAATTAAAACTAAAACACTTACTAAAACTAAAACTCAAACTATTGATAAAGACATTTCTCCAACTGAAAAAATAAATATTGATTTTACGCCTCTATCTAAATTAAGTCAACTCAATAAAGATGATGAACTTACTATTAATGATATTCAAGAAGATGAAATAGAAAAAATAACACCTATGGAAAAAATTAATATTGATTTTAAACCAATCTCGAAATTAGACAAAGAAATAAAAGAAGATGAACTTACAGTAGATGATATTGAAGAAGTAGATGATATTGAAGAAGTAGATGATATTGAAGAAGTAGATGATAT
>MDTC01141527.1_pt1 | contig 21022 bp, 7 predicted proteins | sample 811181 | NCBI WGS metagenome assembly MDTC01 (sample SAMN05326644, study PRJNA326480) | marine metagenome | isolation source: seawater | place: Pacific Ocean: North | collected 2011 | reverse complement strand
TTGCAACCCTTAACAAGGTTATTCTTCCAGTGATCAGACGTGTTATGCCAACAGTGATTGCAAATGAACTAGTTGGTGTACAACCAATGACTGGACCAGTTGGCCAGATTCACACACTAAGAGTACGTTACTCTGATACAGTTGGCACAGGTGCCAGCGGTGCAGTAGCAGGTGAAGAAGCATTAAGCCCATTCAAAATTGCTGAAGCATATTCAGGTAATGCAACATCAGGTAAAGCAGACGCAACTGCTGCACTTGAAGGTACTGGTGGTAACCAACTAAGCATCCAGATCTTGAAGCAAACTGTTGAAGCTAAAACACGTAAGCTATCAGCACGTTGGACATTCGAGGCAGCACAGGATGCTCAGTCACAACACGGTATCGACGTAGAAGCAGAAATTATGGCTGCATTAGCACAAGAAATTACTGCTGAAATCGACCAAGAGGTCCTAGCATCTCTAAAAACACTAGCAGGTACAGGTACTGATACTTACGATCAAGCAGCAGTATCAGGTACAGCTACTTTTGTTGGTGACGAACATGCTGCATTAGCAGTACTTGTTAACAGAGCAGCAAACAGAATTGCACAGAGAACACGTAGAGGCGCAGGTAACTGGGCTGTTGTTTCTCCAGCAATGTTAACTGTTCTACAGTCAGCAACAACTTCAGCTTTTGCAAGAACAACTGAAGGTTCTTTCGAAGCACCAACAAACACCAAAATGGTTGGTACACTAAACGGCGCAATGAAAGTATATGTAAACACATATGCAGCAGACGACGATGTACTTGTTGGTTACAAAGGTTCAAGCGAATCAGACGCAGCAGCGTTCTACTGCCCATACATTCCGTTAATGAGCAGCGGCGTTGTGCTTGACCCAACATCATTCGAACCAACTGTCAGCTTTATGACACGTTACGGATATGTTGAGTTGTCAAACACTGCATCATCGCTTGGTAACGCAGCTGATTACTTAGAAACAGTCGAAGTAACAAGCGGTAACCTAAGCTTCAGCTAATATTATTATTAGTTTTTAATTCTAAATAGGCCCTACGGGGCCTATTTTTTTGAGTAAATATAGTAAGGAGATAAACTATGGAAGAACAAGGTCAAGTATACAAATTTACTGGTATTTACGGTCATATTCGTCCCGATAACTTTGGTGCTACAAGAAGAGACATACTGTTTAAGAAGCACGAGCATAAATTAAAAATTGGAGACAGAGTAATATATGATCACGTTGAAAAAAATGGCAGAAGGTATGCAGAAAAACTTAATCTGCAAAGCTGATAATAACCCATTTTTTCAAAAAGGATAAATACTATTACAAGAATTATGCGGCACCCACCGCGTATTACCTAGAACGTAACATATAAGGAGAAAACAATGGGACGTCCAATCAACAAAGATAAGATCGGATACGGATCAGGTCGTATCGCAGTAACACGCCACTTTTTTACAGGTGGTGCAGAAGCAACAACAGCAGCACATATTGTAAGACAAGCAGGCAACGGAAAATATGTCGTGCGTTTAGATTCAAACGCAACAGGCACATTCCTACCAAGAACAGATTCAAATGACGAAGTGTTAACACTTGTCAACAAAGCAGGCACTGGCGGCGGCGAAGCACTAGTAGCAGGCGAATTTACAATCGATGCAGTTGGTAGTGATTCAACAACATACCAAGTTACAAAACTACGTAACAGAAGTGTGCAATTAGAAGCTGGTGGCACAGAAGTAAATGCTATCTATAACATAGGTTATGATGCAAGTGGAAGAGAAATTTCAGGCCATCCTAATGCAAACTTGAGTGTCGCTCTACCAGGTCAATCATAATCTGGAGCAGTAAATGGCAATTCAAGTCAATAAGATAGGTGTAGACGAGTATACTCTAGAAATCAACGACGGAGGTACACTTAACCTTTTCACTGGTTTAGAAGGTCAAGTGAACATCAACGGCGATGTAGCTATCGGTGGTAGTTTAACAGCAGGTTCTAGTACAAGCATAGAACAAGAAGATCTGTTAATATATGACAATACCTTTACCATTAACAAAGGTGAAACCGGTGCAGGTGTCAGCTTAACCACTGCTGGCATGATTATTGATAGAGGTACACGTAATGATGCTCGCCTATTTTTTGACGAATCTAAAAATTCAATACGAGAAGGTGCTAGTGTTACTGGTGCATTTGTAATTCAAGACCAAACTGCAATACCAGCAGACTTAGCACTTTTTAGTATGTACGCCGGCGGTATACTTACCGGCGGTGATGATTTATATCTTGTAGGAACAGGAGACGGACTTGTAAAAGTTACAGGTACAACCGACTATGAAGCTAAAATTTGGGACTATGCAGGAGATGGAGCAGATATACCAGAAGATCCATCACGTCCTGATAGACTTAGAGTAAATCCAACATCTTATGATGATGACACTCTTGTAAATGTAAGAGGGTTGATAGACTATGTTAATAGTTGGAACCTTTACAACTTTGCGGATACAATAAGTGCATCAACAGCAGCAATTACGCCAACATTTGTTACCGCAGAAGATGTAGAAGCTGGAGATTTAGAAAACAGAGTAAGAGTTGTAGTAAATGATGCAAGTATTGCAACATTTTATGAAAACAGATTAGAAGTTGATAATTTACGTTTCCTAGACGATACAATTACATCAAATGACACAGACGGCTTTGTAAAATTACAAGGTACTGGTGATGGAGTTGTTCAGTCTAATGATTTCTTTAACTTAACTGAACAGGATGATACTAGTTTAGGTATTCCTGCAGACGGTGTATATCTTTATGCTAAACCAGAAGCAGATGGCGGTACTGGTTTATTTTTTAAGAATAGCGCAGAAACACAAGATGAGATTATAAGCAGAAACAAAGCATTACTTTATAGTATAATATTTTGAGGAAGAGAAAATGGCAATAGCAAACGCACAAGTGCTGACAACAGATACAACCATACTTACAGTGCCGGCAAGCAAAAAATATGCCATTACTACTCTATTGGTCTGTAACACAGGTACAGACGATGGTACAGGAACAAATGACACAACTTTTGACATGTTTGTTATACCAAACGGACAAGTTAAAGGAGATGGAAATCTGTGTCTAAATAATTTACCCGTATCAGCATCTGAAACATTTACATTTAATGTAGAAAGATTGATTTTAGAAGAAAGTGATAAAGTAGTATTGGTAGGACAAAGTCCAACAAACCTTACCGCCACAATAAGTTATTTGGAAGTATAAAACATGAAATTTATGAAGCGACAGTCGATACACGAAAGGAAGATAGGAGATAATTCTCTTATACTTACTGCCGACGGTAATGTTGAAATAAATCTGGCAGCAGGTAAAAGTGTTAACATTAGCGGAGATTTGAGAGTTACCGGACAAGCATCCGGTCCTCAGGTAGGCAACACCTATTATGTACAGAAAAACGGATCTGACTTAAACAACGGTTTGTCACAAGATGCCAACGGCGCATTCGCTTCAATTAAAAAAGCAGTAGAAGTAGCACCAGAAGGATCAACTATTATTGTTGCACCTGGTGATTACATTGAAGACAATCCTATGACATTGAGAGACTTTGTCACAATATCAGGACAAGGTGAATTACGTAACACAAGAATCTTTCCAAAGAATCCTACAGATGATTTGTTCTTTATGGGCAATGGTTGTTACCTATTTCAACTTACATTTAGAGGATTACGTTATCCAGGTTGGTGTGCAAGAATACGTCCAGGCGCACTTGTAACAACATCACCATATGTACAAAACTGTACTAACATGAACGGTCCTTGGTTGAACGATGGCACAGAATTTATTCCTTTTGAAACTGTACAAATCGAAGGTATTGAACCAGGTGCAAGACCTTTAACACTAATAGACAATCCAAGTTTACCAGTAGAAAAACAAATTAACCCAACTGGTGGAGGTGGTGGTTTACTTGTTGACGGTGACGAATACGATCCTGCATCACTAGTGTTTTCTTTCGTTGCAGACGCATTTACACAAATTTCTCAAGGTGGTATTGGTTTCCATGTTACAAACTTTGGTTATACACAGATTGTTAGCTGCTTCTCGGTTTTCTGTTCAACAGGTTTCTTAACTACCAAAGGTGGTTATCTATCGATATCAAACTCAGTTAGTGACTTTGGTACTGAAGGTGTTGTAGCAGACGGATTTTATCCTATAGCATATTCAAATGCTGTACCACTTGTAGATTATTTTTCAAGCGTAGCAAGTATAACAATTAATAATCCAGGTGCAGGTTATACTGGAGTTCCTGTTGTAACTATAGATGCGCCAACAGGAGCAGGCGGTGTTACAGCAACAGGTACAGCACAAGTTGACTTGACAACAGGACAATTAGCTGCTATATCTATTGACACATCTGGTAGCGGATACGAATCTGTTCCTGCAATAACTATTACAGGTGGCGGAGCAAGTATCACTGCTGAAGCCACAGCAAACTTGCAAACAAACAGTACAATATCAATCGGTAGTTTACGTGATAAGCCACAAACTGGTTCTATTATTCAGTTCTATGGCGATCCTACATATTATTATATTACAGCTACAGAAATAACTAAAGCACCATTTACCTATGATGAAACAGTATGTCGTAGAGATATAAGACGTATTGTTGATGCTGTAACAGGAGATATTGTTTTAGGAACAAACTATCAATCGTATTCTGCAGGACAAAGTTATTTAAGAAGCACAAGTACAAAAGTTTTACTTGATCAGTTAGCTCCTACAGTATATGGTATTGAAAGTGCTAGAGATGAAATGAAGGCACTTACAACTAATCTTGCAATGAGAGAAGAAATAGATGCAAGATTTGCAATAATAACAAACATAATCGAAGCAGGTGATAGTAGTAGCACACCAGGCATAGGTAGTGAACTTAATGAATCCCTTAATGATTTAAGCAGCATTGATGAAGGTATTATTGATGCTAAGAATAATGTCCTTGCAAACAGAGATTTTATTATTGAAGAACTAAGTGCTTATATTAACGATCAGTTTACAGAATTAAGTTACGATCAAACTCAGTTTAATACTGATATGGATAACTTGTTATATTCTACTGCACTATACATTGTGTTTGGTAGTGATCAAAGTGTAATTAGACAAGCACAAGAAATTGAATATAGAGACAGATTCCAAGACTTGTATCTAACTTCATTGGAATATTTGCGTGACAGATGTTTGGCTCTAACTGAAGTTGCAGCATCAAGCACTTCACAAGATAGAGTGAATGAAGCCTTTAACCAATTTATTAATATATTAGATGATGGCGATAGCTCAGGAATAACTATAGAATTTCCTAATCATGCAGGAGCGATACAAAATAACATTGATACAAAAGATCAATTACTTGCAAATAAAGAATTTATTAAAGCAGAGTTTACCGCATTTATTGATGACGATAATGCTTCATTTACTTATGGCGGGCAAGACGCTGCTACATATAGAACATACATGGGTTACATAGTTGATGCATTGATATTTGATATGCTTTACACAGGCACATCAGCTACAGTGCAAGAAGCTACATACTTTTTTAACAACATAAACTATAGTTCTTTTATACAATCAGAAATTACAACACTTACTGATGCATTTGCTCGTGTAAGATTTATTTTACAAAGAATCATAAGAGACTTACCAGTTACACCTACTACTGGTAACTTAGAAACACAAGATTTTTCAAGCGGTGCAGCAACACAGGTTGAAGCAACCACTATAGACGGTAAATTACAAATAATAGAAAATGTAGTCATTGCAGGTAATTTAACTGGATTACCAACAAAAACTTATCCAAATTTTGAAACTGAAGCAAGTGATCTGCAAGACTCAGCTAATGTCATTCTAAGTCAAAGAGAAACATTTATTACAGATGTGCTTGCACAGAACTTAGCAAATTATCCTACACTAACTTACAACATAGATAAGTGTAAGCGTGATGTTGGCTACATCATTGATGCAATTTATAGAGATGCTCAACTTGGTACAAACCATAACAGTATTACAGCAGGATTAGCTTACAGCAGAGCAAACACAGCATATCTAGATTCAGAACAAAAACCTGCTACAATTATAGCATTACGTGAAGCAAAACGTTTGTTAGTTGCAGCAGCAAACCGAGATGCTACTTTCCAAACAACAGTTGGCAACTTGTTTGATGACATTCTAAATATAATTGAGTTTGATACACTACCAAGCGAAGGAACTACTTATCCTGAACCAGGTCCTGCAAGTACAGATTTAATCAACGCAACAAATCAGTTGATTGCAAACAGATCATTCTTACAAGAAGAAGTTATTGCTTATATTAATGATAACAACTTTGTTTACGATCAAGCCAAGTGTGAAAGAGACACTGGATTAATTATTGATGCTGCATATTTTGATGCTGCATTAGGCACTAACTACAATGCAGTGACAAGCGGTCTTTCATATCAAAGAGCTAACAGTGCATATGTAATAAGTGGACAACAAACTGAAACAGTAGGTGCTATAAACTATGCAAAAGGTCAAGCAAGCACAGCAGTTTCAAGTGATGCAACTGCACAAACTAGAGTTGAAGCAGCATTTGATGAGATTGTGGATATTATACAAAACGGTGTAGTAAGCACTGATACATCTGCAGACGCACTGGTATTTGCTAATCCGACAACTGCAACCGCAGCACAAATTGCTGCTAAAGATCAACTACAAGCTAATAGAGATTTTCTAGCAGCAGAAGCAGTATCTTTTGTTGAAAATAACTATCAAAACTTTACATTTGATCAAGCAAAGTGTGAGCGTGATGTAGGATTGATAATGGATGCCGTAGCACTTGATGTTGCATTAGGAACCAATTATAATGCAGTTACAGCAGGCTTGTCGTATCAAAGAGCAAGTAGTGCCGATCTACAAGACGATCAAAAAATACAAACACTTGCTGCAATTAGAGAATTAAAGAAACAACTTACATTGTTAGGATTGAGTGATGCAGCTCAACCAAGAATGGAAGCAGCTATTGACGAAGTAATTGATATTCTTGACAATGGTGTGTTAAGCACAAATACAGCAGCAGATCCTTTAGTATTTCCTACTCCAGGTGTGCTACCAACTACAGACGCAGTAGCAGCAAAAGATCAACTTATTGCAAATAAAGAATTTATCAAAGACGAAATACTTGCATGGATAGCTGTTAATTTTCCATCATTAACATATGATCAGGTTAAGTGCGAACGTGATGTGGGATACATTGTTGATGCAGTATGTCATGATATTTTATATGGTGGTAATAGTGCAACAATCACAGCCGCAAGAAGTTACTTTGTTGACGGTGTGGGCCAATTAGGTAGTGCAAGTGAAGAAGCAGCAACAGCAGATGCATATAATAGACTAGGTGATATACTTGGTGATATTGTTATTGAAGCAGCAGTTGAAATATCAACAGGAAATCTACTTACACAAAACACAGCAGGTACACCAGCAAGTTCAACTGAAGCTGACGATGTTGAAGGCTTAGTAAAGATTATTGAAGATGTTATTAGAGCAGGCGATCTAACAGGATTACCAGCAGAAGTATTGCCAAGCATTACTTGGGCAGATGATGACCTAGAGCAAGCATACAGTGTAATCAAAGGAAATAAAGAGACTGTACAAACTGAAATTATTATCTTTATAGCAAACAATTTCCAAACATTTACTTATGACGAAGCAAAATGTCGCAGGGATGTTGGTATACTTGTTGAAGCAGCAGCATATGATGCAGCATTTGGCACAAACTACAATGCAGTTACAAGTGGACTTGCATATCAGAGAGCTAATAGTTCATATGTAATAAGTGATCAAAACTTACAAACTATTGAATCTATCAAGTATTTGAGAGATCAAATGTCAACTGCTACAGGTATAAGCAGTCAATTCTCAGCAAGAATAATTACAGCTCTAAATGAAGTTTTAGATATAATTGAAAATGGTGTAGTAAGCACTGATACATCGGCAGATACATTAGTATATCCTGTACCAAGTGTGTTACCAACCAGTGCATCAGATGATGCAAACGCACAATTAGTAGCTAACAGAATATTCTTAAGCAAAGAAGTTGTTGCATATGTTAATACAACGTATCCATCATTAACATATGATCAAACCAAGTGTGAAAGAGATACAAAGTATATTGTTGACGCACTAGCATATGATGTTCAGTATGGTGGTAACTTAGCAACTAAGGCAGCAGCTGAAGCATATTTTGTCGGCACAGCAAGTCAATTAGGTGCAGGACAACAAGCAGCAACTATTGATGCATATACACAATTAAAAACTTGGTTGTCAGATGTTGTGCAAAATATTTTAATTGGTTCGCCTCAACAAGCAGTAGTAACACAAGACACAAGTGGCGCCGGCGCCACAGCAGTTGAAGCAGGAACTGTACAAAACTTGATACAAATCATCATTGATGTAATTACAGCAGGAAACATTGATGGCTTGCCAGCAGACATTGCTCCTAGTATAACATGGACTTCAGATTCTGATCAAGGAAGTTTTACTCACATAACTGATAGAACAACTGATTATCAAAATGCTGTAATCACATTTATTAATAATACATTTACACGTAATTTTACATTTAATTCAACCAAGTGTAATCGTGATACAAAATACATTATTGATGCATTAACGTATGACATATTATATGGTGGTAATAGTGCAACTAGAGCGGCAGCTGATAGTTATTTTGTAGGGACAGCTAGCCAAGTTACAGGACAGCAAACTGAAACAGCTGATGCATTAGGATGGGTTGATACCCTATTAGGTAGTGTGTTACTTGACACAGTGTATGGTGATCCTGAGCAAACAGTTGAAACACAAGATACAACAGCAGGTGCAGCAAGTGCAGCAGAAGTTACAAGAGCTACAGAGCTATTAGATATAATTCAAGATGTAATTGTTAACGGTACTGATAACTTACCAACTGAAACTAATCCAGACATTACTTGGGCAGCAGCAGGAATTCAGACAGCAGTAGCAAGTTTAGCATCATCTAAACAAACTATCATAGATGATACAATAACATTTATCGGAACTACATATAATGGCTTTAATTATAATCAAGATACATGTAAAAGAGACACAGGTTACTTGATTGATGCTGTTGCACACGACTTGTTGTACACAGGTAATATTGCAACATTGATAGCTACTAGAGCATATTTCTTAGGTTCAGTACAGTATATTCCATCATACCAAGTTGCTAACACAGTGGCAGCATATGCACACCTTGCAAGTGTTGCAGCAAATTGTATAGAAGGCGTTGGTGTATCTCCAACAACTGGTAATCCAGAAACACAAGTATTAAGTGGTAACTACGGCACAAGCGCAGAAAGTGCTACTTCTACTAGTTTAATAAACATAACTAAGGATGCTATTGCTAACGAAACACTTGTTGGAACACCAGGTGAAGTTGAACCTGCATTTGGTTGGTTACCAGAAACTACAAGAACAGCAGCATCAGTTATGCTTTCAGAAAAAGCAAACATTCAAGATGGTGTTATAACATATATTACTGATAATTTGATTAATTTCACTTACAATATAGACAAGTGTAAGCGAGATACAGGTTATTTGATAGATGCAGCAATTTACGATACAATGTATCAAGGTAACAAGCAAACAAGACGTGCAGCTGATGCATACTATGCAGGTGCGATACTTGGAGCAGCAAAAGTTGGTAATGCTGATCAAACATTAGTAACAGCTTATAGCTACTATTACTTAGGAGATATACTACGTAAAGTTGTACTAAATGATCCAGTAACTAAGAGTTATAACAATCCAATTACACAAGATGTTACTATACCAGATGGTACAGAAGCAGCAGCAAATAATTTTGAATTGCTGATTGACAGAATAGCACTTTCATTAATTGAAGGTTACACAACTGGTTGGCAGGAGAACAATCACAACTATGAATTAGGTAGTTCTGTGTACAATACCGAAAGAGAAGTGATTCTTGGAAGTATTCAAACCATTGAAGATAACGCTATTGCAGATCTAAACCAAGTATACGGTGGTACAGCAAATATAAGACTATTCCCGGGTATTGTGTCGGTAAACACAGGACAACAAGGTAACTTGTACAATGTGTCAACAATTTCAACATCAGGACATGCATTTGAATATGTAGGTGCTGGTGTCACTTATAACGCACTTCCGTTCTTTGGCGGTAGTGCTATAGCAGAACAAGAAATTATTGAACGCAACCAAGGTAAAGTGTTTGCTGGTGGTACAGTTGACCAAATTGGTAACTTCAGAGTTGGTAACTTCTTTGGTGTTAATGCTCTAACAGGTGCTATTACTCTTAACGCTAATGAAATTGATTTACAAGGTTTGACCAGTGTAGGACCGTTCATTAGAGAAGGTATTCCGGTAGGTGTAGAACTTAAAGAGGTTAGTGATAATTCAAACTTGATTTCAAGTTTAGGTACACAAGACTTTAACACTGCACCCACACAAAGAGCTGTTAGTGTATATGTTGAGAACAGATACTTAAACAAACTTAACGGCGGAACAGTTAACAATGATGTAACATTTGATACAAATATCACTGTTGACGGAGAACTTATATTAACAAATAACGACCTTGCTGTTATATATGGCGGAACAGGACGTAGCAGCTTCGTTCCCGATGGTGTTGTATACGGTGACGGCACAGCAGCATTGAAAGTTACAGAAGCAGCAGGTAGTGCTGATGCAAGTATAAGTTATCAAATCCTTACAGTTACAGGTGATGGAGATTCAAATCCAATCTGGACTGACACCTTAGATGGCGGCGAGTTCTAAGCCGCCATTTTACTCCTATGATAAATACATTACAGCGATTTCTATCGTGTAGTTTTGGGCGTCTATATAGACCTGACCCGTACCTAAATAGGAGGCAGCCGAATGGCAACAACAATTAAACACAAGCGATCTGCGGTCGCGAATAAAAAACCTATAGTTTCTCAATTAGAATCTGGTGAATTAGCAATCAACACAGCTGACGGTAAAGTATTCTTGCTACGTGATGATAACACAGTGCAAGATATTACAAGACGTATTTTTGATAAAGATACTGAAATTAAAATTACCGACCAAGGTGATAGTTCGCAAGCAGAAATCCAAATCAATGTTAATGAACAAGAAACAGCATCTTTTACACAAGCTGGAATGAACTTGTTTAATGACTTAGATCTTGAAGATGCTAAGACAATGACATTCAAAGAACTTACAGCGTCAGGTGATGACGGTGTAGGAATCAAAGCGCCAGATACATTAGACTCAGGATACACAATGACACTGCCTCCGTCACGTGGTACTGTGGGTCAATTGTTGGCAACAGATGGTTCAGGTAATTTATTTTTCCAAGATGCTGACGTATTTGGCGGTAACGTTATATATGTGTCAGCTGAACAAGGTGATGACGCTAATGACGGTCAGAGTGCTCCTGTTAAGACAGTTAAAAGAGCATGTAAACTTGCATCAGCATTAGTTTACAATGCAGACGGCACAATTAACTTCCGTCGTGTTAACATAAAAGTTGCGGTTGGTGACTACACAGAAGACAACCCAATTATTGTTCCAGACAACACAGTTATCAAAGGTGACGGTTTGCGTGGTTGTATTATTCGTCCTGCAAATGCTAACTTGGACATGCTACGTGTTCGTAACGCATGTTACTTTGGTGAATTTACTTTCCGCGATGGTGTAGATGACAACTTTGTTCCTACCATTACAGCAGACTATGCTGTGGCGTTTGATGATCCGTTTGCAACAGATATAACCGACCGTGCAGACTACACTAACTTGCCTAGCACAAGACCAACAATTACTACTTCACCATATATCCAAAACTGTTCGATTCTTTCGTTCTTAGGTATGAACGGTGCTAAGATTGACGGTTCAAAAGTTGAATCGCCCAACGTTCCGACATACGGAATTGAGGCTGAGAATCCAGTTATTGGTGCTATACCTGAACAAGGTAAATCAATGGTTGCTAACGCCTTTACTATTCTATCATTTGGTGGTACAGCGTGGCGATTAACCAACGATGCTTATGCACAGATCGTGTCTTGCTTTGAAATCTTTCTACTCAACGGTGTTTACTGTCAGTCAGGCGGATATTGTTCAATTACCAACTCTGCTACCAACTTCGGTTTGTATGCTCTAAGAAGTAGTGGTTTCTCACCTAAAGCATTCCAATTTGACAGATCGTTTGTTACTGCAACTGGTGCTGCTGACGGAAAACAAACAGTAAGTATCGTGGGTATCAATCGTGATACTCCTGTTGAAGAATTTGTTTTACGCTTTAGAGAAGCAGATTATAAAACTGCACACGACTTACTAAAACTAAACAAAGATTTAATCGCAGATGATGTTGTTACATGGATTAACGCTCAAATTGCAGGTGCTTCTCCGAGCATATGGGCTGGCTTCACATATAATGAAGACAAGTGTCGTAGAGACACACAACTGTTAGTTGATGCTGTAAGATTTGATATCCTGTTCAACAGTAATCATAGATCAGTAAGTGCAGCACTAAGATACTTCAGCGGAAGTTTTGATGACACAGTATTTGCAGCACAAAAACAACAGCACATTGCAGCATTTGGACAGACAAAAACCTTCACAGCCAACTTGTTATCAGACGCAACTGCTATATCAAGATCAAATGCACTTTGGGATGAGATTATTGATATTATTACAAACGGTGATGAAAATACTGTGCCAGGTGATAGTGTTGCAGCAGCATATTCAAGACCAACACCAACAGGCGGAAGTAACAATGCTAGTGACAGCGGATTCGCAAATGCAGTCACACAACTTATCAACAACAAAGATTTTATTGCTGCTGAAGTTAATGCATGGATTAACTCACAAATTGCAGCAGGAACTGCTCCATTCTCTACTGGATTTGTTTATAACGAAGCAAAATGTTTGAGAGATTCAAAATTAATCATTGATGCATTGCTGTATGATTTAACATATGGTGGTAATTTACAAACAAAAATTGCAGCTGATGCTTACTTTATTGACGGCACTGCACAATACGGCACAGGACAACAAGAAGAAACTGTTGCTGCATATGGTAGGTTGCAAACTGTTATAAGTGAAGTAATTTTAGAAACAACTGTGACTGTGACCGCAGGCAATGCAGAAACGCAAGACACAAGTGCAGCAGCAGGTAGTGCAGCCGCCGCATCAGCATCTTCAGACAGATTACAAGAAATTATTGATTACCTTGAAGCTACAGGAGCAACACCTGTAACAGTTATCGAACCAGATGTTTCGTGGGTAACAGGTAGCGAATCAGAAGCATATGGATTGCTTGATTCTATTGGTGCTATCAACATTGCACAGAATACAACACAATATATCAACGAACAAATACAAGCAAATATTTGGTATGGCTTTACATACGATGAATCAAAGTGTAATAGAGATACTCAGCTTATTGTAGAAGCAGCAGCTAATGACACATGGGATACTGGTAACAGATATTCACGTAGTGCTGGTCTAGCCTACTATACACAAAACTTGCAAGACAGTTCACGTATTAGTATCAGTGGACAAGAACTACAAACTATTGCTGCTATTGACCGAGCAAAGACAGAAGCTCTAACATATATTACTGGTGTATCAGCAGCAGTTCAAAACTTTGTTGGAAGTAGATTTGATATTGTTAACACAATTATCAACGATCCACAAGACTTACCAGATCCAACAGAAGTTAGTTCAGAAGGCGATATTACAAACAACTATAAAACTACGCCAACTGAGACTACTTTCAATGGTGCTACAGAAGTAAATGCTGTTACAAACATTTTCTCAATCACAGGACATGGATTTGTTAACGGTCAAAAAGTTATTTACGATCCAAATGGTAATGCAGTAATTCAAGGACTTGACGACGAACAGCAATATTATGTGAAACTGTTAAGTGAAGACGAATTTACACTAGCGTTTGACGATAGCTTGGATTTTGATGTTAACATTATTGCTGCAAGCACAGGAACACACAAATTTTTCTCAGACGTAATTGAATTTTTTGTAGAAGAAATTTTAAGTTCACACCAAACTTATCAAACATTGATATTAGAATCAGGAACTGAAGGATTTGAATTTGTTCCTGGTAGAGCAATTACAGGTGTCACAGGCGCACAAAACAATAGTGCTATTGTTCATAGTTGGGAACCAAGAGAACGTAGACTTGTTGTAAGTATTGAAGAAGTTGCAGTTGGACAAGCACTACTTAGAATCCAGTTTGATGAAACCAGCACTATTGATGAAGATCATACCAGTGGCACACCAAATACAACTATTGGTATTAATGAAACCAGTGCTAAATTAGGACTTGGCACAGCAACATTCAGTGTAACTGCCACAGACGGTAGTTCAAGTTTAACAAATCTAACCAACTTACCAGAAGTGCAATGTTGGTTCCACAGACCATCTGTTGTTAACTCATCTGCACACACTTGGGAATATGCAGGCTCGGGTACAGACTACAACGCATTACCACAGAACGGTGGTAACACAAAAGCAGAATACGAACAGTTTGAAGAACTACCAGGGCGTGTGTACTCATCAGGTACAAACGAACTTGGTGACTTCAAAGTTGGTGACTTCATTACAGCGTTCAACAGAACTGGTAACATTACATTTAGAAACAAAGTTCAGGTGGACGAACTTGATGCTTTGAGACTGAGCTTGTCAGATGTTGCTATTGAAGAAATTTCAACAAGTGTTAACTTAGGTGACGATGAGATTGGCGGACCAAGTGATGGAAGATTGTCAACACAGTTAGCAGTAAGAAGTTTTATTTCAAACAGACTAGGTGGCTTTGTTGACAAAACTGTGTCTACTGCGGCTGTTCCGGGTGCTATTGTTCAGTTGAACGTTAACGGTCAGCTAAACCCTGATTTGATTCCTGCTACACGTCAGTTTACAAACACAAACACAGACGGTTATCAATCAAGACTAGAGCAAGTTGACGACATTCCTGCTATTGACTTGAAAGCTGGTGATATTGCTACTGAAAACTATGAACAAGTAGAACTTACACTTAGTGGTAACATTACAGCAGCAGATGGTGCTGAGATTACACAGCCTGGTATATCTGGTGCGGTTGCTTATGCTAAAGGTTCGTATAGTTTAAGCGGTAACATACTTGTTGTTACCCAAGACGGAGCATGGGACGACGAAGACGACTCAACTGGCGATCCATGGGATGTAAGCGGCACAGCACCTAACTTGTTTGTTAATGGTGTTGACTCAGGTGTGCGTCCAACTTCAAAAGGACCAAGCACAGAGATTGTAGACAACTGGTTCTTACGTAGTTCAAATTCAAGCCAGTTCTTGGTTGTAGATCCTACTGTTACATACACATTTACAACAGATGCTACATGTAGTTTGACATTTGCAGAACGTAATAGTAACGTAGCAACTGTTACAACCAGTGCAGCACACAACTTACAAGTAGGTAACACTGTTCAAATTTTGAACACTACAGACGAAACATTTAACGAAAACGGTCTTGTTTTAAGTGTTCCTAGTGCAACAACATTTACATATACAAACACTGACAGTGCTGATCCAACTAAAGCAAGTGCAGCAGCAACAGGAACAGTAAGAACTATTGTTACATCAGCTGACGGCGGCGCACAAGGTGCTGTAACTGAATTCCGTAGTGGTATTGCTGCAAACGTTGATAACGCAAACATAACAGGTGGTAGTGGATACACTCCTACACTAGGAAATAAAGTTTACGAATCAGTTCCTTTACAAGCAAAGACAGGTTCAGGAACTGGAGCAAAAGCAAACGTTACAGTTACAGCAGGACAAGTTACTGACGTTGACGTTTCAAGAGGTGGAACAGGTTATGCAACAGGAGACTTGTTAGAATTAAATGCAAGTGACGTGGGCGGCACAGGTAGTGGTTTTGAAATTGAAGTTACAGGCATAGAAAAACGCATTTATGTAAACATAATCGGCGGAGAACTGTTTGTTGCTAGTGCTTCATCTTTAGACTATGCAGAAGACAACACTGCGGTTGCTACTTCAAAAGATATCAACTTAGATGATGTTATTACACATAACTTCCTAGCAGGTGCTACAAGTGGCGGCGGTGCTGTTGATTACAGCACATACAGAATTACAATTACCAATCACGGACTATCAAACGGTGATCCAGTAACGTATGATACACTAGGTAATGTTCCAATTGGTGGATTGTTAAACGAACAAGTTTATTATGCAAAACGCATTGATGCAAATACAATTGAATTGTATGAAGGTTTTGCGCTACTAAACAAAGTAGAGTTCTCAAGCACACCGGCAAATGCCAACCACAATATCACACGTAAGACTGTAAATATAACTGATAACAGTATTGTTGTTGAAGGTCACGGACTTACCACAGGTGATGCAATACGTATCGAATCATTAAGCGATGGTTCAAGTGCTAACGAATTGTTTAGCACAGTTGGCGAAGGCGGCCCAGTTGACAGCGGTTCAAGATTCTTTGTAGGATCTGTGACAACAAACTCATTTACTATACACGCACTACGCTCAGATGCTTTGAGCAGTATCAACGATTTGGTAACAAACGCACAAGATATTACTGCGGTAGGCGTTGGCAGTGCAGAAGTTATTACCAACAATGTGCAGATCGAAAGTGTTATTAACACTTCAAGTAGATTACTTGCAAACTGGAATACACTTGCTGTTACAAACATTGACGCAGAAAATATTATTTCTGGAACAGTGTCTCCAAGTAGACTTGGATCGTCTGGTGTGCCAAACTCAGACAGCTTCCTAAGAGGCGACAGTGCATATGCAACTGTGGTTCAGAGTTTGAAAAAAGCAAGCACTACTGATAACCCAATTACACTTACAGGTTCAAGTTTAAGTGGTGAGTTCTACGGTGATCCAGTTAACATTGGTATCGCTAATGCAGACTATGATCCACTTGGAACATTTTCTACACTAGGTGTAAGTAGATTCTTACAAACACAGTTTGATGTAGACACAGGCGGAAGTGGACAAGTATTCATCAAAGATGGCGTAATTGATGCAGGAACATTGGACAGTTTAGACAGTGCTTACTTCCTTAACCCGGCCAACTTAACCAGCCTAGTTCCAGTTACTAGAGGCGGAACAGGTATAGGAACATATGCAATTGGCGATATGTTGTATGCACAGTCAGCTTCAACTCTAAACACATTGAATATAGGTAGAGCAAACAACTTCTTAAAGTCAAACGGAACTGTGCCTGAATGGGGAACAGCACTTGATCTTGCAGAAGGATTAGATGTTGGATCTGCTGCACTTACATCATCGAGTACAGGTGCTGGTAGAATTTATAATTCAAATGTTACCAGCCTTGAAATTGGTGGTGCTGCTACAAATATTACAATAGGTAGTGCATCAGGAGACAGAAACATCTTTCCGTATATTGCAAGTTACGAAGCTACTGCTTCTAGGGATGTTGCAGTCAACTTAGATAATGTTACACAAACTACAGCAGAAGTAACCGACAACGCAATTAAAGAAGTTATTATGTCCGATACAACAGGTATTTTGGCAGGTATGATTGTAGGTGGTAGTTCAAGTGTTCCATCAAACACAACAGTAAGTGGTGTTACCGATGATGCAATTTATTTGAGTGCAGCAACAACAGGAACTATATTATCTGGAGTAACATTATCATTTACATATACTCCTTACACACTTGGTATTAATCCTGGCGATACGATCAATATTGCAAGTAGCACAGTAGCTAACTTAGATGGCACATGGCCAGTAAGTGGTGCAACAGATACAGCAACATCGTTTACTATTAGGACTGATGCACTTGTTACAGCAGATCCACTTGATGTACCAGCAGGAACAGCAACTATAAACGGTAACTTGGTGTTGAGAAACGAAACTATTGTAATAGGACAAGCAGAAACAGATACTGCTCCTAACAATGCACAAATCCAAGGAACTAACGGTAGAGGAACTGATGTTGCAGGCGGCGACTTAACATTACAAGGCGGCTTGGGCACAGGTTCTGCTACAGGTGGCGATGTTATAATCAAAACAGGTGACGTAGGTTCAACTGGCGATATACAAAACGATGCGCAAGTGAGAATACGTGTAAACGCCGGAGGCACAACAGAAGTCACAGGATATACAAACTTCTCAGATGATGGTGCAATCAAGTTGCCAGTTGGTAACACAGCAGCAAGACCTACTGGACCTGCACAAGGTGATGCACGTTTCAACAGTCAGCTGTTACAGTTTGAAGGTTATGACGGAACTGCATGGGCACCACTAGGTGGCGTTAGAGATGGCGACCAAGACACATACATTATTGCAGAAACAGGTCCAAGTGCTGACAATGATGATTTAGATTTCTACACAGCAAATGTGCAGAGATTACAAATCGATCAAGACGGTGACTTGAGATTTGGTGATAGTATTAACAAGGTTGTAATGGACTGGGCAACTGGTAACACAGATATTGCTGGTGACCTAACTGTTGAAGGTAATCTAACAATCAACGGTACTACTACAACTATTAACACTGCAACATTGAGTGTTGACGATCACAACATTGAACTTGGTGCTGTAACTACACCAAGCGATGGCACTGCTAATGGCGGTGGTATCATACTAAAAGGTGCTACTGATCATACAATGCTTTGGAGCAACGCAAACGATAGTTGGGATTTCAGCGAGCATGTAAATGCAGCAAGTGGTAAAGAATTTAGAATTGCTAACACATCTGTTCTAAACGCAACCACATTAGGTGCAAATGTTGTTACAAGTAGCCTAACAACAGTAGGCGCATTAGCTGCTGGTAGCATTAGTTCAAGTTTTGGTAACATTGATATTGGTACAAGCACATTTACAGGTAATGGTAGTGGGCTAGGTTCACTAAATGCTGATAACATTACTACTGGTACTGTAGACGGTGCTAGACTAGGTGGCAACCAATCAATGGCTGGTGTCAAAACATTTACTGACACAAGTGCTCCAGTTGATACTGCATCTGGTGCTGTTAGACTATTAGGCGGTATGGGTGTAGCAGGTGCTATCTATGCAGGTAGTTTGAACACAGCAAATGGTGCTGGTATACAACAACTTGCAGCAGGTAACCTAGCAAGCGGCACTGTGCCTAACGCACGTATTGACGGAACATACAGTAACTTAACTGGTACTGGTGCTCTAAACGCAGGCCAAATTACAAGTGGATTTGGTAACATTAATATTGGTACAAGCACATTTACTGGTAATGGTAGTGGACTAACAAACGTTGATGCAGAAACACTAGACAGTTTAGATAGCACAAGTTTTGTACGTAGTGACGCAGATGATACTGTCACAGGCTTGATTACAACAAACCGCAGCGGCGAACAAATGCGTTTTGCTGATACAAGTTCAACAGGTAATCCATTCATTAGCTTCTATCAAGGCGGAACACGTAGAGCTTATATTCTGTATGCTGACACAGGCGATGTTATTGACATTGCTAACGAAGGCGGCAACTCAAGACTTACTATTGATGGCGGCACTAGCGGATTGAAATGGTATGACGGCTCGTCAGAATATACTGTATGGCATTCAGGCAATGATGGTGCTGGTAGCGGACTAAGTGCTGATAACTTAGATGGACTAAGCAGCGGATCGTTCTTACGAAGTGATGCAAACGACAGTTTCTCTGGCACAATAAGTGGTGCAGGTAGCATTAACATATCTGGTAACATTACTGCTAACAGCTTCTCAGGAGACGGTAGTGGACTTACAGGTATTGGTGCTGATGATGCTGATACACTTGACGGACTAGACAGCTCACAGTTTGTTCGAAGCGACCAAAGCGACACAATCGATGCAGGAACAAACACAACGTTAACAATTTTGTCAGACAATGACGGTGCATCAACACTCAATCTTGTTGGACCCAGCCAAGGTACTGGTAGAGTATTTGTTGGACAAAGCACTTCATATGGTGGAGGTATTGAATACAACGGTGATAACTCTCCAACAACAACCGGTGCTGGTTCAGATTACTTTACATTATGGCGCAGAGATAATGGAACTGATTCTTGGACTGGTAGAAACGCTTATAACAGTAACAACTGGGAATTTAGAGCTGAAGTTACAGCGTATGCTTCAGATGCTAGACTAAAAGATGTTGAAGGCAATATTGATAATGCAGTAGACAAAATTAAAGCATTGAACGGTGTAATTTACACATGGAACAACAAAGCATTTGAAAAGGGACTGAAAACAGAAGCAGATGGCAGAGGCGTCAAAGAAGCCGGCTTGTTAGCACAAGAAGTGCAAAAAGTATTGCCTGAAGTTGTTGCACCTGCTCCGTTTGATAACGATTACCTAACTATCAAATACGAGCGTATGGTTCCATTACTAGTTGAAGCAATCAAAGAGCAGCAAACTCAAATTGAAGAATTAAAAGAAATGGTTGCAAAATTAAGTAAATAAGCATATAATGCGTAATAGGAGAAGTTAATGGCATTACCACCAACAGGCGATCAAATTACAATGTCTGAAATTCGGAATTATTTTTATAATGCCGGGGAAGCCAGTAGCTATACAATAAGTGTGCTTGGTACTTACATAGGTATTTCATCAGGCACACAAATTAGTATGAGTTCCAGTTTTGGTGGATATTACTTCCCAGAACTGCCATAAGTCTTGACAATTCATCAATAATATACTATATTAAAAGTATAAAGGAGCAATTAAATGATATCACTCTACGAAGTGCTAAATGTGCACCTAGCACAAGCATATACAAAAGCAAGAAAGCTAGAAATTTTGCACAGCTTGAACTTAGATCCACAAATCGAAATAGCAGCAAAAGAAGAAATTGATGCTATGGCTATACCAGAAGACGACGATAGAATCCATTGGATTATGACATTTGGTAAAGCAGCAGGTGCCGATTTGTTAACAATTG
>MDTC01008016.1_pt1 | contig 21026 bp, 22 predicted proteins | sample 811181 | NCBI WGS metagenome assembly MDTC01 (sample SAMN05326644, study PRJNA326480) | marine metagenome | isolation source: seawater | place: Pacific Ocean: North | collected 2011 | reverse complement strand
GCTCACGGTAAAGCTCTTCGTCTTTGGTGCCATCAAGCTTCAGTTCTCTAACCTTGGCCTGGTCCAGGCCGGGCAACTCGACATCCAGACACTCTTCCAATATTTGGGGTACACCGGCACTGCCGTCCGCCGCACTCAATACCCGTCGACCGTGGTCAAGAAAGCCTTTTCGTTCCATGTAGCGAATAGCGCACAGCCGGTTAAACCAGCTATAGGCTACATGCTCGATTACCTGGTCGAAGCCTTGCTGCTCGATGCGCTTTACCAAGCGTTCACGAGGCTTGATAACCGAAGCCGGAAACGGTCTGTCACCAATCAGAACGAGGTCGCCCTTCTGCTCCGCTGACTCGATTTTCTTTTTGGTAAGCCCATATTTCGCAGCCTGTTTACTCATAGCTTCGATAAAGGCTTTCCGGGCTTTCGGTGCGTATTTTTTTACGTTGCTCGTGTTCATAAGTTATCCGTATTTACTTGCTATCTTCCGTGAATAGATGGAAGTTCGGTGTATCCGTAGTTTCGTGAATTGATCGCCGGCCCGGTGTGATCGTTAACCAGCTGGCGTCGTCCTCCAAATCGCCCACCGCGGTGCCCGTGAAGAGGTGTTCACACCAGAATCCGTCGGTGGCCGCTATAACGTTGGCGTTTGCGGGTAGGCTTGCTTCAAATAGCTCTGGTAGAAGAAACCGGCGCGCATTGAGGGATTGTGTAAGCGTGTGCTGGGCGATTTGCCTTTCAGTGCTCGTTAGCGGCTTTTCTTGACGATCGGCGGCCTGTTTATAGATCTCCGCGCTTTCAAGTCTGTGAGGGGTATTGAGCCATTCAATTTTGCCACCACTGTGCTGGAACCCAATCCTGCAATCGCCGGTAAAAAGCCATTTTAATGCCCCACTCTCTTCGTTGAGAATGAGGACAGCGTAGCTGGCGATGTCGTGGAGGAAGCACTCGCGTAGTGTTTTTTGGTGCTCTGCGAGCTGCGCAATTACACGTTCAGTATCATTAACCGACCCGACTCCTAATATCGTTTCCGTGCAGGTAGTCGCCCAATATTGCGCCAGTCGTTCACCGCGCTCATTGGTACCGGTTAGCACTTTGCCGCTGGTTTCTCTTTCAGCAGCGTCAACGATGGTGGCGACAAGCACTTCTCCGCAGTACCCAACGGCCGCCGCATCACTATTTTGCCGTCGCTTTCGCCCTTGCTGACTTGTCCAGGAAATTTGCATATCCGCGTCTATCCCTGACCTGCAGAAGGGGCTGTGGCCAGTTGTTCGAGGCGCTCAAAGATGATTTCCTCGCGTTCACTGTTCCCTGCGGCCTGGCTACTAACGGCGTATTCAAAGTATTGGTCATCGAGTAATGTGGCCAGCTCCTCGGCGAAGTAGGTTCGCACTTCTGCCGGCGCCAAGCGGACTTCCGCGACTAATTCCGGCCTGCCATCGACAAGATGAAGTATGTCCTCGATGTCCCTGCTACTAAGCGTGTCCCCTTTACCACGACCCTTAAAGGCTTCGAGCTTCGTGGCCAAAAAGTAAACAGGCGTGACCAGCCTAATGGTGAGGTCAAGCGTCAGTTCGTAGGGTGTCGCTGTTTCCATCGCAGCCTGGTACCAGCGGTTTCCAAATCCCAAGACGGTTTCGTCATCCGGCATGAAATCCACGCGAAGGTCGCCGAGTTGCATTGCACAGATGGGGAGCTTCTCCCCCGGCTGCGGCATAGGTGTCGTAAAGCCCTGTTGTCGCAGTTTTTCTTGCAGCGAATGAAACCCCAGATAGCCCATCGTGTGGACGATAAGATCCACATCATCGGTGTGACGTACCTGCTCTTTTGTGAATTCGTCAGTCAGCAGCAGCCCTGTCGTGCAGCCGCCGACAAACGTCATTTGCTCGCGCAGCGTCGGCCCCAGAGCAAGGGCGACTTGTTCAAGCATCTCGTTCAGAAGCGGAAGGTTGGACACTATTTCACCCCCATATGCTGTCTCAGCTGCTCACTGGCCAGATTGGCCTCGCGCGGTTGGCCTATCCGAATGGCGTCCACAAGCGCGAGCAAGGCGTACATTTCAGGATCTCTCCTGACCGCATAGGGCACGGATTTACAGAGGGGCTCCACAGCCTGCCCCTTGGTGTTTCCGAGGGCATCGGGCCATACCGGGACCAGCTCACCGGCACTCATCAGTTTTTCACTCAATACCGGCGCGGCGAAAGCCGTGGCTATGCCTCGCGTCACCTCCGCGGGCCTGGCGGGGAATATGTATTTCAGGCCATACACGATGAAGTCATAGAGTGCCCGGGTGTTAGCCTTTGGTACTCCGGTCTTGCGGTCCTTTTTGGCCAGTCCCACATCCATGCATCGGTTCAGCGCCAGATTCACTTGTGACTTGCTGATTCCGGTTTCAAGTTCTAAATGCCGGGCGGTGTAGCGTGAGGCAATATACTCGCCGAAGGGGTCGTGCTTCATCGGAAGAAAATCTTCAATGTCCGTTTGCTCGGGATAGGCGTCTTCCCAGTCCTGCCAGTCCGCTGGCCAGGCTCTAGTGGCGGCGCTGGCGCCTTCTGGACTAACGTCCTGCTTTTGCAGTGCAACCAGTTTCAGCAGCAACACAATGTCTTGACTTTTCATTATCTCGGCCTCTCGCTTGTCCCGTGTCCTAGGACACGGGACAACGCTGTCAGAAGGCTATGAAAAATGCAAGCCCTTTTGTTCACCGGAGGCGCACCCGCTTGTCTGCCTGGATAGCGGCCTGAAGCTCTGTTCTCAATGCCTCCACGAACTGGTCGATGGATTCCTCTGTTTCCAGATATACCCCTTCACAGGTTTTGTTGTAGAGGCTGGCGACATTGACCTCAACCACAGGCTTGGGCTTGGCCACTGGCGCTTGAGGTGTTGCTTGTGGAGCGGGTGTTGACGTGGAGCCCGTGTCAGGAGTGCCCTCGGGTTTGCTGGCGGCGGCTTGCTGGGCTTTAGCCCGGCGTTCGATCTCAGCCTGAACGGCCCGCTCAAGTTCATACAATCCATCATCGAAGCGCTCGGTTGCCGTCTCGGTTTGCAGCATGTAGATACCGGCAATGCCGGTTTCGGCCTCTATGTCAGCTTTGACTATTTGCAGAGGGCGGAGGAGTCGGTTGCTCAACTCAGGTGTGCCGATGCCGCTTTTGGCAATCTCTGCTTCAAGCTGCTGGATCTTTTCATCAACACGGCCAATGGCATGTGCCCGCTTTTCCGTCAGCAGCTGCTCATTGACGCTCTCGACCGCGCTGATCAACGTAGCGACGTTGTGCAACATCCCGTATGGCGCCTTCGCCGACTCAATAGATTGCAGCTCCGACAAGGCCTTGCTGGCTTGCGTATCCCTTTCCAGCGCCTGTCGGTTCTTATCAAAGTGTCGAAGTGCCTGTTGAAGCTGTTGCCAGGTATGGATCTGATTGCTGAAGAACTCGTGGATGTCCCGGTAGTCTTCCTCCAGGTCGAGGTAGTCGTCCTTCTTATCCACAACCTGCTTGAAGAAATCGAAGCTATCGTCATTGCTGAGCAGGCGCTCCAGGCTCAGGATGGACTGCTCTATTACCGACTTGCCGGGGAAGCGGCCGACATCGGTTTTGCTTTTGTAGGACTTTAGGTTGGCAAGCCACTTGCTGAAGTGGGTTGTGTAGAACTCGAAAAGCTCCTTCTCGGTGGCTGGCCCCATCGAAGAGAACAGGCCCTGAGTGAGGTTACGCGCCTGCTTTAGCACCGCTTCATCAGTCTGGCGCTTCTTGATGATGGAGACCTCACGTCTCCGGCGCGTGTTCTGCAGGGGTTCCAGGGCTTCACGCACGGGCAAGGTGCCGCCGCCGAGCTGAAAGGAAATCCGCCCAGCGGCGGCAAGCCTGCCTACGATCAACAAGACTTCCGCATCTGGCCAGCCGTAGGGCCGCTTACTGAAACGGTCCACAATATCGGACAGCAAGATACGCTCGGTACCGCTGGCGCGAAGGCCGATATATTGCTCCACGTCCCGCGTGGCCTTCGGGTTACCCTCTTCCCCCTCCAAGGACAAGCCAATCTGACCAATATCGTCCACCGTTAATACCGCGTTGAGCTCCCGCCAAGGGTCTTGCTGGTAGACCTTGATGTAGTTCAGTTTGGTGTAGGTGTTTTCCAGCAGGTAGCGGCAGGCTTCGTCCAGTTTGCTCAGGGGATTAGCCGATGATATGGCGAGATGCTGACCAAGGGCGTAGGCCTCGGCATTCAGAAAAATATCCTCGATGCGCGCGCGCAGTCGTTTCTTACGCTCCTGATTCTCCCTGCCGCGGTCGGCCAGTATGCGGGTGATGTCCGCTTGGGAGCCATCATCATTCAGACGGATGAATTTATTGGTTCGCAGCCAGGTTTTCAGCTCACTGAAAAATTGTTTGTCGTCGCTCAGCTTGAACAGGATCAGGCCATCGCCTTCGGAGCTTTTATTGATGCAGCCCGCCTCTGAGTACAGCGCGTAATCGCTGTCCAGGGGGGATATGACGTCGACTCGCAGGTCCGTCTCGTACTTGCCATCTAGCGAATGGGCGTCGAGATAGCGGCCGAGGCTGTAATCCATTTTGTTGGGTTGGTGGCGATACTTGTTGGTATCTCGAAGAAGATCTTTGAAGATCAGGTTGCTCAGTTCCTTATTTTCCTCTGAGCTGGAGATCTCCGTCGCTTTGATCTTCTGGGTGATGTCCCTTTCTTCGTTGGTCAGGAACAGGAATTCATCGCCATTGCGCGTGATCAGGCTTTCCTTTTCCAGGCGCTGGACGCTGTCTTCGATCCGCTTGCGTAGGCCCAGCTTGTCCTCATCAATTTTCTCGATGGAGAGGGTGACGAGATTATCCAGTGTGCCTTTGATCAGATCCACGTAGCGAATCATGAACAAGGTCCGAAGCATCTGAACGTCAAAGCTGTCGAGTGTGGCATTCTCGCCGGCCTGGTCAATGGTGCGCTTCACCGCCGTATCCAGGAAACCCTCAACGGCGGTATAGAACCGGTGCATGGGCACCAGGGCGCCAACTTCCTCTGTTGAGATAGCGCTGGCAGCCATCTGGAAGGCGTCGAGCATGGAGCGTTCACCATAGGCCAGGTGAGCACCGGTGGCACCGACCTTGCGGATTTCTTCAAAGACTTTCTGGACCAGCTGGAAGTGATAGGGTGCAAAAGGGTAATTGTTGACGAAGCTGTCCGGGCCATCAAAGTTCTTGAGGGTGGGGCCTGATCGATCAAAGGTGATCTGGTTTTTCAGGATGTCGCCCTTCTGTTCAAAGACGGCTTTCAGTGCTTCGGTCGCTTCAGGGGTTTTGCGCAGTAGACGCTTTTGGATGACCTCATCGGTGTTCGAGCTGGATAAGGAAAGCCGCGTCTTGAAGCGACCGGCGATCTTGGAAAAATCGTTGGCCTTGGAGGAGGACAATTCTCCCAATACCGCGTCCATGTCAGCTTGTGATGTGACGATGATCCAGGCGCGACCTTTACAAATAGTGCCGAGGTTCTCTGTTATGGTCTGCAGGGTCAGCATCAGTTTGGTATCGCTGCCGATAAACTGACCGACTTCATCCACCAGAAAGAGGATGCGGCTGTCTTTGCCTTGTTCTTCCAGGTATTCCTTCACCCAATGGCAGAAGTTCTCTACCGAAACGCTGAACGTTTCTTCGGACGCTTCAAACCATTTGTGCGCCGCCTCGGGCGACATTTTCAGGGCCTCTGAAATTGCGGCCTCAACGTCATCCTGATAGAACTGAAAGCCGTCTCGCTCCGATTCCCAGGAATGGCCGGAAGAGCGCTCAAAGGCGAGCTTGAAGTCTTCGTACACCCCCTTCTGGGACAGGTGGCGCTCCATGTGGGCAATGTGGGCATGGTCCCCACTGAAGCCCTGGTGCTCGTTAAATACCCGAAGGAAGACATTCAGAATCGGGTTTCCGTCGTCATTTGAACTGGCCTTGCTGTCGATATTGAACAGAATGACATCAGCATGACTGGTCACCGCTTTGTCGATGTCGGCGCGAATGAAGGCATCTCTGACTTTGGCTTCGTCGAAGAAGGATACGGCCCGCCTCTCTTTGCCGTCGTCGCCCTGAACCGGTCTGTTTGCGAGGATGTAAGACAGGGTTTTCAGGAAGTGGGACTTACCCGATCCAAAGAAGCCGGAGATCCAGACACCGACTCGGTTGGCTATCGAGGGATCTTTCAGATCGGTAGCGTAGGACTGAAAAAAATCTCGAAAATGGCGCTCCAGCTCGTTTGTGACGACGTATTCGTCCAGCTCCTGATACACAGTGGCATCATCATTCTGGTCAGCTTTCACCACACCGTTAATTGACCGATCCAATGGCTTGAAGAAAAGATCCTTGATATTCATGTGAGTGCGTTCTCTTTACGTTGTCGTTATAGGCGATAGCGTTCAGGGTACGAGCTTGAAGGCCCGGTAATAGTTATTGCTGGGAATCCGCCCGAACAGGCTCATGCTTTGACCGTCATAGTAGCCAGGATAAAAAAGCACCAAGGGCACATGCCCTAGGACAGAGTGCAAACGGTTCAGAATATTGTGGGCGCGAATCATCGGCCAAACCGAGCCGACGCCGGACATCAAAACGAGATTGGCTTTGTCAGCGTTGTAGCGGTCATTCAAATAAGGGACGAATTTGTCCATGTGCAGGGGGCCTTTCAGGGCGCTGAGTAAGGCGTCGTCCCCTTTTTCCTGCTGCAAACGGACTGCCTTATCCAAGAAACCCCGGTCACCCAGGTAGTCGATGAGGGCTGACAGTAAATTGATATGCACGACTTTCAGGTGAGCGTGTTTCTTTGTCAGCATGTCTTCGAGAAACGTGACGTACTCGCGTACCTGCAGCTCGGATTCCGGCTGGTAATCAAAGATCCAGAAGCCGATCTCGTTACCGAGGCCCTGACCTTTGAGGAACTCGTCAGTGAGGATCTTTGCCGGTATCTGGTTAAGTCGTTCGTTGAGTAAAGCGTCCATTGCCATCCTTGTTATTGAGCGCGTCGAGACGACACATCCAGGCATTGCAGTATGCGGTGCCGGTAGGTGTCTTCGAGCATTATGCGAATTTCAGGTCTGACCAAGACATGCTGGAGCACGGTGTCTCGGGTGTTTTTAAGGTAGTGTGCTTCGGCCAAAATCCGGAAAGCGACCTGTCCCATCTTTTTCCGTGTCGAAGCCTTCCAATCCAGGATTTCAGGCGCTCGATTGGCCTGGTGGTCGAGAAACTCCTCCCAGAGGTAAAAGGCCAGCGTGTCGGCACGGGTGACATACGCATCCTTTACGACTGACTCAACAAATTCCACGAGGAGAAGGTTGCGTTCCAGGGAGGCGCAATAGGAGGCCTGGGTGGCCAGCTCTTCGTCGCCATCACGTATAGCGCGCCAGAATTCCGGTTCCAGGCGCTCCAGGCGCTTTCTGATGGCCTGGGCGTTGCGTTTGGCTGAGGCGGTGGTTGGCTTCTGGAGGCGATTTTCGACACGGATAGCGTGATCCCATGTTTCGGGCTCAGCCTGGCTGAGAAGCAGGTCAGCAATGACCCGGCTTTCTCTTACCATGAGCGAGCCGCCCGTGAGATCACTGTCGTAACGAAAGTTCTCAGTCATGCCACCTCACACATCCGCGCCAAACAGGTAGGGGCCAATTTTCTTGCGGTCATCAGGTAGCAGCATCAGTGGGTAACGTAGTTCGTCCTGGGCTTCTTCCGGAGTGATAGCCGCTTGATAGCGCTGGATCGTGTAATGAGCAAGGGCCTTGCGTACAACGATTTGCAGGCGCCCTTCTGGCATCCCATAGTCCACCTCCACCAGTGAACGCTGTACCTCACTCAATTTAAGATTGGCCACCAGATTGATGGTGACCGATTCCTGCCAGAGCGTGTCTTCCGATGATGGTGGGGCCGGTGATTCAGAATATTTCGGAACTCGGTCGATGCGGGACAGCAAAAAGTCGCGGAACTCGTTACGTTTGTGGCAATAGGCCCTGATGTGCCAGCGAAACCCCGTATACACCAGAGAATGAGGCGAAATGACCCTCTCTGCCCATGCGGGATTGCTCATTGATGCGTAGACGATTTTGAGACTGCTTCCGGTGCGGCAGGCATTGACCACTTCCCGAACGACTTCTGGCCTGACGGCACGGTCGGGGAGCCTCACCCCGGCCAGGCAATCCTCAGGCTCAATGACAGCTGAAGTGGTATCGCTGCTATGCCCTGAGAGCATATCGAAGTATTCATCGACGTGGCCGTGGGTCAACACGGGCTTAAACGTCGGTGACGGCACGTAGGCCTTGAGGCTGGGATCGTGGGTCAAAGAGCCCGGATTATGTTCGGTGAGATAGCGCCGAATATCGCCAGACGCTTGCTGCCGGCTGATGCCAAACCAGTTCACCAGGCGATTTGTCACCAGTCGCCCCTCCCAGAGGGCGAGCAATTCGATCACCGTAAGCCGCTGTAATATATCGTATTTATCTTTCTTCATGGGCCGGTGCGTGTCAGGCTACCTCAGAAACAGTGAAAAACCCTGATAATTGCAGAAAATTGTTTTACAGTAAAGTTTGTTTACAGATCAAGCGGTCGCTTGTAGCGCCGGGCTGCACTTAGTGATTTAGGTGGACACATGGATGATGAAAGACTGGATCTTGCTTCTATTATTAGTCGTCAGTGCAAAACCCTGGAGGGGCTTGCCAATGTTACTCTGCACTTTGAACTCACGAAGGATGAGGAGCGGTCATTAAAAAGCCTAATAGCGAATATGGAGCGGCAACTCGCTTCCAATCGGCGCTTGATGATCCGAAAAACAAAGAAAGCGACGCCTGACACGGCGAATACCGCTTCAAAGAAAAAGACAAAATCCAATAAATCGACGGGCAAAAGGTACTGTGCACAATGCAAGGAGAACGTACCTGCGGCCGAATTTCTTCAGCACTTCAAGCGCGTTCACGGACGCCCTCCTACCCCTGGTGAAAAGAACCAGTCCCGAAAACATCGCCCATCAATGGGGACCACATACGAGGGGGATAAGCCTCCGCGGGGCCCAACGGTGCAAGGGGGATCTCCGGGGCTGGGCAGACGTTCGTAGTGTGAATGAAATCAGATAGTCAGGCGTGTGCTTTACCTAAAAGAGAAAGATCGTGCTCGGTGGTACAATTTTCGCCTGGGTGACGCCGTAACCAAGGAGCTTTCGTGGAGAAAAAGGATAGGTTTGTACTGTACGAGAAGCTCTACTTCCATGAGCTGGAGCGTATTGAAAAGGTCAGCGCCCGCCTGAGCCTGCCGTTCACAGTAATGCTGGCGATAATCGCATTTTTAGCGTTCATGCTGAATTCGGAAACCAAGCCAAATGATCCCGGCATGGCTACGCTTTGTTTCTGGTTGCTGTTTTCCCTGGCATCATTTGCCTTGTTGGCCGGGGCATGGTTTTTCCGGCTAGCCTGGTTTGGTCACGATGACAAGTTGCTACCTGTTGCACGTACCATTGAGGACTACTATGTTGAGCTTGAAGAGACCTATAAGGAATTTGATGGAGGCGAAAAGCTGACGCAAAAACACTTCGATGATTTTTTGTTCGATTATTATGCGCAGTTTGCGTCGGAAAACGCGATAAACAATGACAGACGCTCTTACAATATTTACCGATCTATTGTGGCGCTAATGTTTTCAGTATTGTTAGCATTTGCAGCGGCAATTCCGTTTTACTTACATGACAATGAGAGTGGTAGCAATGACCAAGCAAGCACCGCCGCCTCCACCCCCCAGGCCCCCTGAGCGGAGTGTGAAGGGAAATACTCAGAAGCCACAACCACGGCCTCCCAAGGGTAGATAGATATTATTTGCTCTTGAGTTGGCTTTCATTGCAAGTTTCCTGAAGACTGCTTCGATACTTGGGGGTGACTATAAAGGGTATTGGCGAGCTTTTTTAGGTTTGCTCGGTGAACTTGTGTGGCTGGCATATAAGCATATAGAAGTAAAAGAATAAATCAGATAGCCTTGACCTTTCTCGTTAAACACGCAAGATACATCTTCTTAGTCTGTCCTTGACACATTTCAAGCACATCAAAGTCCCAGTTGCCGTGGTAGAGGCGAGCCGCGAGGAAATCAGATTTTTTGACGGCAGGAGAAACACTGGTGAAGTGCACTTCGCGGTCGAAGAGTTCTTCGAGTTGGTTTCCTTTGGTTAGCTCGGCCAACCCGATTTGGGCAGCCAGGTAGAGTCCAGAGAGGACTTGTTGAGCGCAGTCGAGTGAGACGCCTCTCACGACGATCTCAGGTAGCCCTATGCGATGAAAGCCTACAGTAGAGTGTTGTGAGGTGGTAGGAGTTTCGTCGCCGGTGTGGTCGATATAAAAGCCCGAACGGAGAACTTCAGCACCGATACGCGTTTTTTGAATTTCGAGTCCATTTTCAAATTGAAAGAGCATAGTCATAATTCCATAGATTAAAGGTGTCTTATATAGAGATACCACGGTCTCCATAACAAGCAAGTGCTCTTCCTGCAGGTTTTATAGATTTTCTTCCTCGTCCGCATAAAGGTTAAATGGCGCATCGTTGTGATCTGGAATGTAATCGGAATCGTCAAAGTGATCAGGCCCAGTATCTGGATCAGCCGGAGTCTGGGGGCCAGTTGCGGCATTCACAGCGGGGTTGTTGATCGGAGGTAGTGTCATGGCCGTGTCTTCATTTGCGTCCCAAATGTGAGCAGGAATCCCCGCCTCTTTAACCAGGCTGTCAAGCTCATCATAGTAGGACTCAGTTGCACCCATAGGGATGATGTAGAATGCCGTCGCCTCTGGCTTCGTGTCGGTAATGATGACAGAGGCCATAACATCAGAAGATGACAAGTTATAACGCATAGACTTAATGAAATAACGGCCATCAGTGACCAGCCTTTCGAGCAGTTCCCGCTCCTCCAGGGACTCAAACGGTAGCCAATTTTGGTCCACTGTAATAAGGGTAATGGTTTCCACTTGGGGGTTCCCAGAAGCGGAAAGATAGAAAGTCATCATCGCCAACAGATGAATGGTTTCGTCTTCCTCAAAGAGGGCTATTTCTGCTGCAAAGGCCTTGTTTACTCTACGATAAACATCTTCCGCCATATAAACAGGTGCGTCAGGCATATGTTTAACAACCAGCTTGCCACCGAACCTTGATGTTTCAATGGCCTTGATTTCCCCAATGAGTAGTGCGAAAGGTGTTTTTCCCTTTGCCGGTTTCATATTCGCGAAGAAGCGCCGGCGGCGGCTGGCGATCTCATCTTTTTTTTCTACTGAAAAGACTTCAGGAATCCAGGTGCACTCGGCAAGAGGACTGCGGCGGGAGAGGTTGTTCTGTGAGGCCTGAAGCAAATGGTATCTGACAATGTGCCAGTTCCTCTTCCCACTCATCTTGGGGGACCACCGGGTTAGACCGGCTTCTTCGTATAGGTACTCGAAGTAGGCCCTCATGGATAGCTTTGCAGGGTCGGCCTGGACAGTCTTTTTCTCCGTGGGGCTGGCGGTGATAGGGTCACGGCTGGACGTTGACTTGGATAGAGGGAACCCTAGCTTGAGCGAAGTTAAGCCGGAGTCGTGATCCTCTACAATCGCTCTATTTTGAACAAGGCCACGGCCCGAAAGCCCGACCGGGATCTCGTATGAATCGCAATCGGGGTGATGCTCAGATCCTCGATTAGGCATACGCTTTAGAATGAATGAGTTGTTCACCCTGGAGACGTACATGGGGACGGCCGGTGATTTACACAGGCAAAGCGGGTGATGACCTTCTTTGTGGGCGCGCTGGAGACAGTGCTGAAAATCTTCGTCTATCTTGGATACCGCAGCACCAAAAAACAAATAGTCAGTCATTGTTCCCCCCTTCCCTAGCAAGGATCTGAGTAGCGGTACCTGTTGTCGTAGTCCCGGTTGATATTTGAGTCACAGCCATAATATTCCAAGGCGCTCAAAACCCGCTCTCGTAATGAGCGTGACATATCCCACACCTCAAGCGACGGGTCATCAGAAAGATAGCTGATTGTAATTTTGCTGGTGCGGTGGTCGATACGCTGAATTTTCGTGCCAATTACTAGGTATACATCCCCATGCTGTCGAAAGCCCTGCGCGTACCTGAACTTTGTTGGCACGTCGAAATTCCGGTTTCGGCGCTTCCTGATTTCTGGGTCAATGGGGTCAGTTTTTGCCCGATGGAATTCATCGTCGAGTGGTGTTGGAAAGCTGAACTCACGTTGCACCACGTAATAGGCGTGTTCTACGCTGTAAGGCACTTCAAAGCCGATACTCCCCGCAGAATGGGTAGCTTCCTGTTCTTGGGCTGCAAGTTGGCGAGGACTGTACGGAGAATCTACAGCTGGGTCATAGTTGACTGGCTTTCCTGTGAACGGGTTGTTCATGCAGCTAATGCAAGTCCCGTCCTTGGTGTATGTGTGTTGTCCTGAAGCGCAGCCAACCATCAGGATGCTGAAAGTTAATAAGGCGAGGAGTTTCATCGAATTAGTCCTTTAATGGTGTGTTCAATTTAAAGCTACCTCACCTTTTGGAACCAGCAACCCTTAGTTGGACTTGTTGTAGTTGATTGCTTGTAACACCAGGTTATGCAGGCCAGCCTGAGCCTTTTTCGTGTCTGCATAAGCCTTGTCATAGCCGATCACCTCTATCCCAATGAGCGAGCGGTTGCGCTCATGAGCATTGGGATAAACTGCGATGACGCCCGTGATGGGACCGGCAGCGCCATTAAATGTGCCGCCCATATAGTAAGTGTCGCCAGCCTGACGGTAAGGCTTGTCCTGTAACGCTTGACGGATTTGCTCTTGGGCCATGCCTTGAGCCCGCATTTCTTCAGGGGACTTCACACCAAAGAACTGTTTCAATTTCAGAGCAGTAATTGAAGGTGCCCAGATTGCTTCACCTACGATAATCCCGTCGGTGTGGACAAAATCTGTTCTATCCCGAAAGCGGAGATTGTCCTGTGGCAAGGACTTAAAGCCTCGGTTCACGATTTCTACCGCTTCCATCCTGAAGTTGGAGTGACTGGATACACTTTGGCTGGCAGTAACCGCACTCTCAGGGTGCTGGTTCGGGTCGTAGTTGACGGCCTTTCCCGTGAAAGGATTGTTCATGCAGGTCAAGCATGTGCCATCAGAAGTGGTGATGTGCTGACCAGAGGCGCAGCCGCCAAGTAGCACCGTGCCCGAAAGGGTGAGCACCACTCCCATTTTTTTTAATACGTCCATCTGATTACTCCTCCATAGCGAATTGTGCGTCTATGGTAGACCATCGAATCGGCAAAGGTTGCAGTTTCCGGCCATCTTCGCAGCTCATGCGCCAAAAAAGTACCGATTTTGGGGCAGAGGTCTCTCCCCTAAAACGTAGCATGTAATTCGTCCTTGCTGAGAAGGCGAATACTCCATTGGGAGAAGGCCAGTTTAATGAAGTCCTCATGAAAAAGAGGAGCCTCGAACATCTCAATTGGAAGTGAGGCTTGGAAATCGTTAGTTCCGAGCAAGTCCAGGGTATTAGCAAGCTTTTCAATATCCCCGGATGGGCGGCACCCTTCCGCATACACCCGGAAGTGAGGGGTATCATCTGGGCCATCCATAATCGCGTTGTCGTCGAGTAAAGGGGTTGTCGAAGGACTGAATAGATATACCCCGTAGCCGATCACAAGCTGAAGTGTGGTTGGGATTTTGGCTGTGTCGATGTCGGACGGGTGAATAAAGCCGCTTTGGTTGGGCTTTGCGCCATGTTTCCAGAAGCGAGGATTAGCAATGCTTTCGACGGTGGCATTGCACTCCGGGTGCTTCTTCGCGTGATCTACCAGGGTTTTCACATCACTTGATTTGAATTTTAGGATCATCAGCATTCTCCAGGTTTGATGAGCCGGGGCGAGCCCCGGCAGGATAGGTGATTGTTAGGATTCCAGGACGGACAACAGGTGACTTTCGTCAACGATCTTGATGCCCAACTTCTCGGCTTTTGCGAGCTTCGAGCCTGCCTTGGCGCCAGCGCAAACCGTAGTGACATTTTTGCTTACTGATGAGGCGATCCGGCAGCCTTTGGCGGCGAGCTTTGCTTCAGCCTCAGTGCGGGTCATTGAGTTAAATGTCCCCGTAAGCACCCAGACTTCGCCACTCAGGGAGTCATCTCCGTTATTGGAGGCGTTGCTTCCCTTGGGCCACCAGACCCCTGCATAGCGAAGCCGGTTGATCTCGGACAACAATTCAGGGTCGCGAAAAGCCTTGAAAGCCAGCTCGGCCATGACGGGGCCAAACAGCTCCACCTTGAGCAGATCATCGCGGGTAGCCGCAATGATGGCCTCCAGGTCATTGTTGTAGTGTTTGGCTAGTTCACGGCAGGCGCTGCGCCCGACTTCCCGGATGTTTTGAGCAGCCAGCACCTTATCGAGCGTAGTTTCCTTGCTGGCTTCGACGCCTTTCTTCAGTTTGGCGGCAGACTTCTCCCCCATCCCCGGCAAGGCTGCTACAGAGGGAAAGCAAAGGTAGTACAGGTCACTAGGCTTTTGGATGAAATTAGCGTCAAAGAGTTGTTGCACCAGCCCTTCGCCAAGCCCGTCAATGTTCATTAGGTCGCGTCGTGCGAAACGCCGGATGGTAGCGACGGCCTGAGCAGGGCAGATCAGGTTCCCTGTGCAGCGGAAGGCGACTTGGCCTTCAACCCGTTCGACGGGGCTATTGCAGGCTGGGCAGTGGTTCGGGGGCGTAATCGCTCGGCGGTTTTCGTGTCGAGAGACGACGGCGGTAACTTTTGGGATGACTTCTGCCGCCCTTATAACCTTTATGGTGTCGCCTATAGCGAGGCCGAGTCGGTCGATCTCATCCATGTTGTGAAGGGTTGCGTTTGATACGGTAACACCGCCGAGATGAATTGGTGCCAGCCGTGCCACGGGTGTCAAAACGCCGCTCGCGCCGACCTGAAACGTCACATCATTCAGCGTTGTTTCCCCCTCCTCCGCGGGGTACTTGAACGCGACAGCCCAGCGAGGGGTGCGCGATAATTCACCAAGTTCCGCTTGAGCGTAGAGGCTGTTCACCTTGAACACCAGGCCATCAGTAAGGTAGTCCAGTGAGTCTCGGATCGCTGCGAAGGTTTCGATGAACGACGCCATTTTGTCTGGTGTCAGAACAGTTGCGTGCTCATTGACTTGGAAACCAATTTGCTTGAGATACCTCAGCGCGGCGGAGTGATCCTGCGCCAGAGGCGATTCGGCCATGCCAGCAGGCAGACCTGAACACTCAACAAGTGAATAGGCGAAAAAATCCAGTGGACGGCTTGATGCCTTGGCTGGGTCGAGTTGGCGCATAGTTCCGGCGGCGGCATTGCGGGCGTTGGCAAACTTTCTGTGCTTGCCCGGCTTGGCATTTAGGCGGTCAAGCGTGGACTTACGCATGAACACCTCTCCCCTTACTTCCAGTCGATGCGGGTAATCGCCGGTCAATTCGAGTGGGATGCTATGGATTGTCTTTGCATTGTGGGTGACATCCTCGCCCACCTGTCCATCGCCACGAGTGGCAGCGTAGACCAGCCTCCCATCTACGTAGTACAGAGAGACAGCCAATCCGTCGATTTTCGGCTCCACGACCCACTCTGCTTCGCCTGTACCCGCGACAAACTTCTCTAGATCGCCGATATTCAGCGCATTCGCCAAAGAGAGCATGGGCTTGGCGTGACGGATTTGCGCGAACTTTTCCAGTGGAGCAGCGCCGATCCGCTGGGTTGGGCTGTTAGGGTTGATGAACTGTGGGTGCGCTTTTTCAAGAGTTTGAAGCTCTCGAAAGGCGTTGTCGTATTTCTGGTCACAAACGCTCGGTGCGTCGAGCAAATAGTATTCCCTTGCCCATTGGATGAGCTGATCGGACAGGTCGGCCATAGTCTGCTCGGGTGAAAAACTGTGCAATTGGAGTGCGGTTGTCATAGTAGAAATCCTTTGAAAGTGTGTTGGTTTGGCCTTTGATTTTTGTAGGCTCACTTCCAAATTCTCATGGATTATCAAACTAGCAACCCAGCTAAACACTATTATTTAAGTATTTTATCTATGTCCAGAGCGGACGGTTTATGTCTCGCGATGGGGACTACAAGGCTCGATTTGGTCGCTCGTTTTTGGGGAGAGAGCTTTGTCCTAGTTTGCGTTGACCGTCCGGCGTTAGGTGTGGAAAGATGTTCCCCAGGTTGTGCCGGACCTACCGCGTGCCTCGATGGTGAAGCTGGCTTTAAAGCTAAATAAATATTTCCAATGCGATCAGCGTATTTGGAATGCACGCACCAAGTAATGCGCGAATACATTCGTTTGGAGAAATTTATGAAAAGCAATTCACTTGTATTCCTCGGCAGCAATAAAAAATCAGCCAGCACTACCGAATTTTTGATAAGAAGCTCTTGTGGCCTTCCCGCGAGCGCAGATAACACGGGAAAGCGAATTCATGACCTTATGGCGTCGAAGGGGTATGAATTAAATGCTGGGGCTAAAGAAGCGTTGAAGTATTACTCCGAGAAAAATAGTGAATCCTTCTATGCGCTTTTATCCTCTCTTTTTGTAGTAGACCCAATGCTGATCGAGTGGGGAGAGTTTTTGATGTCCCCGGAACACATTGATTGGCATCTGGTTGGGATTGATACCCACGATAGTGACGGTGATGACCTTCATCTACTTCCCTCGAAAGAAGATGCTCTCGCTTTTATATTTGAAAACTTCAGTTATTTATTGTGCGACAGAGAAATTTCCTTTGAAATAGACGAGGACGGTCGCCTCACCTTTTTCAGTAATGGAAAAGAGCTCATAGTAATAGTCTCTGCTCAGAGGCTTGATAGCGCTCTAGTCGATTCTTCTGCGATAAATAAAAGTTACCAGGCCATTCGCTCGCTTAGCACAGAGTCGGAGGAAGAAGAGTTTTCACGATTGAGCAGGGTTCCTGGTCTGAAGAACCTGGCAGGCTCGATGATTTACTCGGTTCGCCGCACAGAGAAGCACCAGCAATTATCTTTAGGCACTCCTGAGCTAAAGAAAAGATTGAAAAGGATTCTGGAGGGGATGTACGGCGCACCCGTGGCCCTCAATCTAGCAGGAGAGGTGCTGGCGCGGATTGTGAGATTCGAGTCGTGGCAGCATTTGAGAGCGGCTGAGAAAAAGGCTTTTGATATTGCATTTTCCCCATATCTTTGCTCTTTATCTTCATATAGAAGCAATGAGTCCGGCGAACGATTAGTGTGGTTCGCGTACTCTCTTGAAGAGTGCTTAGCTCATGTTGGAGAAATGGTAGAACCTTCAGCAGAGATTTCAGTTGCTATTTTCGGAGATCCAATCTCTTTCGATTTCTCTTACGACGAAGGTTGTAGCCATTGTTGTTTTCGGGTGGTTGGTCAAAGGCGGGCATTACCGGGGGATTCGAGCGCGAAGAAAATGGCTCGTCGGTTCCTTAGCTCAGATCCACAAGCTCGCACGAGTACATTAAGCAAAATCATATTGCAGTTGGAAGCGGGTCAGCCGGAAAAGATTGACACGGCTCATCCACGGTTCGATTTCCCATTTTCTGCCGAGGAGTAAGGGAATTAAATCTATGGTGGCCGGGCGCGGCGAAGGAGCGCCCGAATTATCATTAGCTTCCAGCACTGGTAACCAATGGAGGGTGTGTGACCTACTCACAAGTAATCAATGTTGTTACTGATTGCCGGCCTGGTGAGCCGGACATCATTTTGGGCCGCGAATTTGAGCCTTTACTGGTCGTGCGAGAGGATGGAGAGCTGGTAAAGAAAGTTCTTGCGCCAGAGGGGGGCTGGACTCGTATTAAGATAGTTCTTTGTCCGGCGCTGACGGTGGTATCCGAAGATGTCTACTGTTTTGACGCCCTACTTGGTGACACCTGGATCGGCTCCACGGAGGTTTGAGTTGGCGAAGTCAAGGAAACGCCGGATTCGCGAAAAGAAAAAGCGGCAGCGCCTCGTCATGGAGTTTTGCTCTGATGCCGGGACGAAAATGATTTCAGCGCGTTACGCCAAGGAGGTCAGGCTCTGGCGTGGTTTAGTTATTGTGGAAGAGCCAGGCGGACTGGTAAATGAGTACCAGGTGAGACCTGATACCCCTGCGTCACTTGGAGATTTTATCGGCGCCCTCCGCAACAAGGTGCCGGATTTCGCCGACGATAAGAGCGTCCGGTTCGGACTGAAGATTTTTATTAATGCCTAAAAGTCACATACGCCCCACTCGCTAGTTGAATCCCACAGCTCGGTCCCTGGTGAGACGTTGATATTCCCCACTTTCGGAACATCGGTAATGAAATCATTCTTGCCTTTGAACCCAGACCACAACCCCTCAATAAGCAGCTTAATTCGTTTCCGGTCTGAGGCAACGGAGCTCACTGAGGCCACAAGATAGCCGTCCTCATCCCCTTTTCGTTGCCCATGAAATGCGGAATGGTACGTAAGGGGGCCATACTTGCATACTTGATCCCCAACTTTGACGTCAGCCATGAAACCTGCACTTTTTAACCGCCAAGCCTGGATCGCGTCTTTGCGTGCGCTTAGCTTCTGAATTCTCTTGGCTTCCTCATTTTCTAGATCCGACCAATGTTTTTTTGCGGCGTGGCGCTGAGTGGCCTTTAGCATTTTTAGGGCGGTTTCCATCTCCGCTTGCTCGGATGTGGTGAGTGGCTCGTCGGCAATATATAGGCGGCTGAAGGTAGAGTGAAGTGTATTGGAAAGGAATGCAGTATTGTTTGATCGGTCAAAAAGGGTGAATTCAAGCGTATGGTTCAGAGTTGCCTTCCCGAACGCCTCTCCCTTGCGATCAATTCCATACCATCCTGCAGCCCTGGGGAGTACGTAGAGTTCTTTTACCACGGTGAGCAAGGGGACGAAGCACCTTCCTTCCGGTGTGGTTACTTGAATGTTTACGCTTCCTCTCCTGTAATGAGGAGCAGAGGCTCCGTCGCCCCTGTCATCGAATTCGCGCTGCCGTTGTTCGCTGTAGTTGTATGCCCCAAGTGCTATGACAGGGTAAGAGAGATAGGTACCGGATCTCCGGTTGAAGTATTCAACGATGACCTTTTCCCCGTTCCGGAATATTTCCGCGCTAGTTTGTTGGGTGTTGCATAGTTCAGATGTCGCCGAAATCGTAGCTGTTGAATAATGTTGGGTCGTTGAACAGCTTGCTAAGAATAAGTTCGCGGCGATTAATATGAGAATACGTTGCATGGTAAACATCCTTGTGGTCAAAAATTATCTATTTGGTCGCAGATCTTCGATACAGTTTGGGCCGTCTGGGGAGCTGGACTTTTTGGCATCGTCCGGTACCGGCCAAGATTGAAGTCTCGGTGCGACATCGGGGTTGTAGAGACTTTCCAGCGCCGGTACCGGCACCGTCAGGTTCAGCCAATCATCCCAGTCCCCCATCCGCAGGATCACCGGCATCCGTTCATGTGTCGGTGCGACATCTGCATTCGGAGATGTGGTGAGAATGGCGAAGCCGGCACTGGATGCGGTTCCGGGGGCACTGTGGGTAAAGATACCCGCGAACCCTAAAAGCTCCTCACTTTCTCGCTGAAAGAAATGCCACGGCCGCGGTTGCTTCTGCCCCTTCGGTTCGTAAAATCCATCAGCAAGTATGATACAGCGTGAATGTCGCATCGAGGCACGGAACATTGGCTTTTCTGCAGCAGTTTCAGACTTTGCGTTAATCTGCGCTTTCCCGCGCTCACGCATCCAATGTGGCAGTAGGCCCCAGCGCAACATCTCGACCGAAGGTGCATCATACCCAACGATGGCGGGGGCAAACTGACTTGGTTTAATTTTGTAGCTGGGCATCCAGAGATCGTCTGGAATGTCGATCGGGCGCCAATGTTCCCTTAGAAGTGCCCTGACCTCTCGTGGTGCTTTTCTAAAGGCGTATGTTCCACACATTATGCTTTACGGCCAGAAGGGTTCGCTGAGCCAAGCAGAGATGATTGTCTTATATCGGTAGTCCAACAAGGATGCTGCGTCTAGGATGTCGAAGTTAAAGTCGTTCTTGCCAAGCCATACTCCCAGGACAAATCGAGCCATTATCGCTTCGCCGTGTGAAGCGGTCGATAAATAGCGATCGACGACCTCCTCGTTATATGCGCGTTCCCGAAAATCAAAAAGTGGCAGGAATTCAGGCATTTGCTCCTCTAGCCAGAGTGCGAAGCGTGCCTGTGCTGGCGATAGCGAGGTGTTTATTTCCATGATCGACTTATCCTTCGTTAGCGGGTCCATTCAGTAGGCCCTGGATTGCAACAGCACTATGCGGGTCAGTATCGAAAGAGATCTCTTTGTTGATGAATACACGCGTGATGTCCCCAATGTATTCAATTTTCACCTTGTCCCCTGGCTTGAGTGTAATCTGACAGGATTTCATGTTTAGGCCTTTGACCCCGAAGGCTACAAATGCGCGGCAGTCGATTCCCTCTGAGTAAAACTGAACAACCTCTGGCTTCGGGGGCGCTCCGTTGTCTTTCATAATAGCCTCTGGTTATGAAAGTTGGGATGTTACCAGAAGCAATCACCTTTTTGATCTGTAAACTTATACTCTACCTGACGTGGATAGCCGAACCATTGTGGCTTCGCCCACCCCCGGCGCGACTTGAAATCCAGTGGCCCCCTTCTTCAAGCCGTGTACGCTCGATATTGCCTCAGGTGCCACACCTTTCATTCTAATCGACCCATGCACGCACACGCGTGCCAAGGAAACGGCAGGAAAACTCAGGAAAAGCAAGGAAAAAACAGGCTGACCAGGGTGGAGGATACTGCGGGGGTGGGAGGGGCTGCCGGGGTTGGGTTCCCCAGATCAGGTAGAGTATAAGTTTCTGCGCTGGACAAGCAAACTAGGCGCGGTTAGTCCGGGGAGGACAGCTTAAATAATCTATAGAAATAGGGGTTTTTAGTGGTTTTTGGGGTTGCTGGTTTTGGCTTCCGTGTGATTCTGGAATTACCAACACGGGGTACTAGGGTTTTTCCGTCCAAAAACGACAATAATCGCCGAAAGCCCCGCCATCCGGGGCCTCCAAGAGGGGAT
>MDTC01057823.1_pt1 | contig 21031 bp, 16 predicted proteins | sample 811181 | NCBI WGS metagenome assembly MDTC01 (sample SAMN05326644, study PRJNA326480) | marine metagenome | isolation source: seawater | place: Pacific Ocean: North | collected 2011 | reverse complement strand
TTACCGGATATAATTAATAAGGTAATTTCTTATAAATCTGAATTGGAAACACCATCTACATCAAATTAGAAGTTGGTCTTAAACGAGAAACATTTCTAATAAAAATGATTAGGTAATTAATACTATTATTAGATAAACATCTAACACAAGAAAAGTATATATATATCAAAACGATTGATTGAAATATGGCATCTTTCCCGGCTTCAAATGAGTTAGAAAGAGGCGAGATTAGAAAATATTATTTGAATGAGCCTATTGATAGTGATTCAGAAGATTCAGATGACGAAGAGGATTCTGTTTTAAAGACGTTTTACAACAATTACAATAAAATGAAGGATTATTGTGAAGAATTGGAAGATGATGATGAAAATGTTGATTTATTCTATCGTGATTTGGAATCATTAAATGATGCGCATGATACATATATATCGCATACATTAGATACAAAATTGATCATTGGCCTGCCATGGTCAAAAGAGCAGCTTGATAGTGAAGATGGACAAATGGACGGTGACATGCGAATGCAATATAATATTTGGAAACTTTCTAGAAAGTTCTGTAATTATTGTGCGAAATTTAAACTTGAAAAAGCGAAGGAATGCCATATAAAATTACTTGACCTTAGAAGAGAATTCTTAGAGTTTGCAGAAAACCAGGATGGTCTTGTTCGATCTACAAATGTACGATCAAAAGAGTTTAATTCGGATGATGGTTCTAAAAAAATCAGAACGAATGAATGTGATGTGACATTACTTCCTGCTGGAGAGGTCTATCGTCTAGTGGCAAATAGTATGAAAAATCACTATGATTGTGAGATTGAAATGTATGAATCGTCATATGATTTTAGAAAACAGTATTCTGTATATAATTCTTATATGTTGAATAAACATCCGAGTATTTTCAGCGCAACTCCAGCAGTTTCTGCGAATGTTGATGACGCTTGCACCGACAATGCTGTGGTTAATGGAAGAATGCAAAGTGAAAATTACTTCCAAGCTGTATGAACCTTGTTATTGGTCGGATTCTAATTAGATTTGGATATTTGAGATTGATTATCTATAATGGTATATTCAACTTGATTTCTCAATTTTCTATCTACCGCTTTATTTTCAAATATAGGATTCATTTTCTCAGCCCAAAGTTTTTGTATAAATTGTGATGCTTCTTCATTGAAGTCGTTACCATATTCGGATTGTAAGCGGTCTACAACATTGACTATTAGATTTTCGATAGCTTCTCTTTTGTCCATGGTATTCCATGTTTCTCCATTAAAAGTCTTAGCTTGACTTAATTTTTTGTTAGGAATTTTAATATTGTGATTTTCTGGATGATCTTTGTCGAAATGTATCTTCTTAACTATTTCGGGTATACATGTATTTACGCCTTTCATTATATTAAGAATGTCCGACTTTAGATAATCCCAATTTTCGGAGCCATGTGCATTTTTTGGATTTTTGGGTAAGTTAACATTATTGGTAATATTGATGGTTGTATTTACGTTATTATTATTACAATTACTTTGTACATTAGAAGAAGATATTGACAATTGCTGTTCAAGTTTTTCAAGACGCAATTGTAGATTTTTCTCCCTAATTTCGATACTTTTCTCTAAATCATAATATTTCTTGCTTAATTCCATATATTTTGCTTTGTAGACATTTTCTTCTGACCAATTCTTGCAACTATTCATTGTATTATTGATTTCACTATTGTGTATTAGATTGATATGTTTTTGTGTGTTTAGATGTCTTTCATATTTTGACTTAGTTTCAAAAGAAACATTGCATAATGTACATGTAAATCGTTTACAATTTAAATCATCCATTACTAATTATAAGCAATATTTTCTTAAATATATATTAAAAAATTAATAAAAAATGAATTAAACCGATATAAAAAGAAAAAATACAATTAAAATCGATTATATTTCAATATAAGTGTTTTTTTCCAATAAAAAAAGAAGAATTCATTTATAATATTCTTGAATATGATGACAATACATAAACTTCCGAATGAATTATGGACACATATTTACAAATATTGTTTAGTAGAAGAGTTATGTAAATGGGATGTTGTATCTAAGTCATTTAACAATTTTAGTAAAGATAATCCAATAATATGGAGAAATTGTCGTAAATGGTCTGATAGTTTTTGGGATATTGCAGAAAGTAGGAATCCAAAACTATCCAAACCGTTAGGCAGTTATCGTAATGAAGTGTTTCGATTGTTAAATTTTGAAGGTTTAATTATACCATACAAGGTAAGTATCGAGGATTATATAATAATGTGGAAATATTTTGATACTCAAAATGTAAATGAGGTGGGTTAAATAAAAAGTGAAAGTATATAATGAAATCAAAAGATTCGGAGAATATAACAACCGAAAAGGGTTATTTAGTTCATAAGATATTGAGAGATCATTTTCAAATAGAAGATAACCGTCTTAGAAAATTAAGCTATTGTGACGACTTTAACAAGTTTTTTTTATATATATATTCAAAAGAAGAAATCGCGCATGAATTATCTTTTAATTTTGGTGAGATAGAAGAGATGATCCAGTTATTTATTTCAGTATCAACGCATTTGTTAAAGAAATATGGTTTCTCTCCGATATGTAGGAATACGTGGAAGACAATGGGGAGAGAATGGAAATATTATAGAACTGTGGATGCATTAACTTTACCAAAAAGTGATGTATTATTATTAAATAACGAGTATCCAGTATTGGGGAATGTTCCATTTAGACATCCTCGTGTAGATATACCGATTAGAAACTGGGACTTCGCCCTCTATTACGATTTGGCACGTGTTTTTTTTTGATTTTTTTGAGATCGATTTTAATATTTGTGATCATATCGTCAAATTTGTTGATATCTTCTAATACAATATTAGAAATAAAGTCTTGAATAAGTTCATCATCAGTTTCAACAAAATCTCGAATAAATAGTTCATTTTCCAATTCAAATTGTCTGGATTCTAGAATGAGATGATATCCATATTCGCTTTTAGATATAGGAGAATATTGTCCAATATTGTAAGCCTTATTCCATTCAAGTATATTAGTTGGAATAGATACTGTTTTTTGTTGTAATTTTTCAATAGTAATATTTGATGGGGTTGGTTTACAAATGATCCTGGGGCTAATGATATTTCCATTAACGTTAAACCATTCAATGTTTTTGGCAAGGCATTTGTATATACCAAGTACTTTACCGCATGATGTAATAGTTCCAACCTTGAGAGAATCGATTCTTTGATAATCGCCATTTAACATTCTAACGCGTGTTTTACCAGGAAGACAATTATTTCTTTCACCTAATTCATATTTAGGATTAATATTATTAGCGTTATTACTGCCCATACTTTGTAGAATAATGGACGCAATTTTACATTGAACTTCTTGTTCTTTAACTTCTTCATAGTCTTTGAATGTAATTCTGCCTGATTTGATAATATTATTAGATGTAACAAGACACATAAGTGTATCAGTATTCTTAATTTGTGTGTGTTTGCTAAATTGTATATCCTGAACTTGTTGCCAGCGATTATTGTTAATTAAGAGATGGTCTCCTGTAACATATGTGTTTCTACCTAATTGAACTACTTCAGCATTAGGAGATAATAAACTAACAAATCCTGTTACAGTACCTCCTCCAGATAGTTTATCACCTAAGGAAATATCTTTAATTTTACATTTTACATTATTTGCTTTATCAATTAATGTATCTGGCGTAAAACAACAATATGCCTTTTTCTCTGCGGCTTTTTGGGTTAAGTTAGCAAGAGTAATAAGTGCAAACATAATAATAGAAAATGGAAGAAGTGCAATCCAATAAGTAGCCGCCATAATAGCAAGAAGATTGATAACCGAAAGCATTCTTTGAAATCGAGCGATTACTATAGAAACTGTGTTAATTTGTGCGATTAAGTAATAGTAAATTGACCAAACAATTGCATGTATTTTGTAAAAGATATTTTGTATATTGTGTGATGTATATACCATAATATTGACAAGTCTCTCATAAACAGCGTAAATTGAAGCAAAGATACCATCAACGACTCCTTTAGTTTCTTGAGCGTCTTCATTGGTTTTAATAGCGACATTGATAGTTTTTTTAGTTTCTTTTGCGGCAGCATTTGCTGCATCATTTAGTTTTTTTTGAGCGATTGCTTTAATCATTGGGTCTGTCTTCTTTTTTAGACAGTAATTAAAATTTTGAACAACCGATTCTTTAGGGTTAATATAATTTGCGAATGGTAAAGCGAGTATGTCGCATCTATGTTTTTCCCAATCTGATTTCCATATATTTTGCATATAGAAACCGATTGTAAGTATGAAAATGAGACTACATATTGACATATACATAGAAACTTGAATGATTCCGTATGGTGTATGATTTGGTGTTGATATGCTCATATCTTTTACAAATAAATTTTTTTTATCTGACAAGAACATCTCTCCACTTATCATATATAATAGGGGATAGTCTAAGACAGTGTAGTTCACTCCATTCAAGTATTGTATTACAAAGGGCATCATCATTGGTTTGATTGTGTATAATTTTGAAAAAATCATCTTCTTTGTCAACACCTCCAACCCTTGAAGAAATATCGATGGGATGAATAATAAAACTGACCATTTTGTTTAATAAAACAGATGGGGTAATGTGAGAACTGGTAGTTAAAAAAACGAATTTAACGCGATGTTCTACCATTCTATCTTCTAAGAAATGAACAAAACTTTCAGTTAATGTCTCATTTTGCTGATGTATAATCACAACTTTAGGTTTTTTTGTGGCATTATCTGCAACAACGGCTTGTTGATTACAGAAAGATGTAATTGTCTGTACAAGTAAAGATTCACTATGATTATCAAGAATATGTATTTCAAGTAAAAGGCTTTTGTTTTCATAATGTGGTGATATAATGCTGTGTGCAACTTTTCTAACATCATTTTCATGTGGTCCACATAGATGTAGATGTGGAAAGATTCCATCCTTCACCATACTGTATATTGTTTCTATAAACATTTTACGAGATATATTCGTAGTCATTAGAACCAATATATATTACCACTTATCTGGTTTTAACTATGTAACAAATATTAAGCGAATTGTTATGAATTAATACAAATGGTACTAAGATTAGTAAGATTATGGTTATCGTTTATTATATTCATATTACCGGTAAGTAGTGCACAAATATCCCCAATCTATTTTAAGAAAGATTCATCAAATCGAAATAATAGTAACAAATCATATACTGAGATAGTAAATACAAATAATAGTTTTATAAATGGTAGTAATGCAATAATGTTTACGAAAAAAACGGGCTCTCTAATAATCTTCTCACTATTACAATTGTGTGCTGTATCACCACAATCTTGTAATAAGATGATGAATGATTTATTTGGAATATTAACAAGTAAGCCGAATAAGAGTCAAAAATATAGCTTTTTTGAAGTATATACAAATGGTAGTCCTGATGGAACTTCATGGGATGATGTAATAGGAAATAATGAATCGGTAAATGAGTTAAGACGATTAATAAGCCTATCTTTATCGAGAGACACTGGTTTAAGAGCAAGAAGAACAGGTGTATCAGTTCCTAGAAACATTCTTCTAATAGGTCCACCTGGAACGGGTAAGACATTAATGGCAAGAGCTGCATCAGAAGAAATGAAAGTACCATTACTTGTTGCATCAGCTTCAGAAATTGTGAAGGGAAAATATGCAGGAGTTGGTGTAGAAAGAATAAAAACCTTATTTGATACTGCTCGGAGAAGAGCTGTTAGTAATAAGAATCGTATTAGTATGATTTTTATAGATGAACTTGATTCTTGTGGACGGAGTAGAGGTACGGGTGATTCGTCTGTATCTATCGATCATGATAATACTTTGAATCAATTATTAGTAGAATTAGATGGATTTAAATCAAGAGATGAATCTCAACCATTGGTGATAGTATTAGCTGCAACAAATAGAAAAGATATTCTTGATTCGGCATTATTGCGTAAAGGGCGCTTTGATAATATTGTTCATCTAAGAAAGCCAGATTTGAAAGACAGAATAAGTCTTTTTAAGTATTACGTTAATAAACAAAGAATTAATGGACGTTCTCGAGAAATATGTGTAAATGGTGGAAGGAGGAATGAAATTATTTTTCAGGCATTAAATGAAGAATCTATTGATGATAATCAGAATATAACAACTCTTAAAGTAGTTTCTCCAATAAAATTAACTGGTAACAAATATCAAGCTAAATTATTTTCGAACAAAACTGCTATTGTTAAAACAAAAGACATTTCCAATTTATTTGGAAGATTAAGGGCAATGAATAATAATACAAGTGAGTTCAATTATGATATAAAATACGATGGTTGTATTGAAAATGATAACATTGATTTTATCGAAAGATTGGCAGATTTATCAGATGGATTGGTTGGAGCAGATATAAGTGCTATAGCGAATGAAGCGGCTTTAAAAGCGATGGATGAGGGTCGCATATTTGCAACAGAGGGTGATTATTTGAATGTAATAGAAGATACTATTCTTGGAAAACCGATTAGAAACATAGAGAATGGACCTGATTGGCGTATAGCAATTCATGAAGCTGGGCATATACTCGCTTCATTTGTATTGGAAAATGTTGATTTTGCAACAAGAGCAAGTATTATACCCAGAAGTGGTGGTTCTTTAGGAGTTACTATGTTTGGTGCGAATGATATAAGGAATTTAAGAGCATCTGAGCTTAGAGACCGTTTAGTGATGATTTTATGTGGAAAAGCCGCAGAATCATATGTATTTGATGGAGATTCTTCAACGGGTGCGTCTGATGATTTAGATAGAGCAACATTATTAGCAAAAGCAATAGTGAAGAACTTTGGAATGAATGGAATAAAGTATACAATAGAAGGGAAGGAATCAAAGATGAAAATACAAAAAGAGCTTATAAATGCTGAAACAAGAGCAAATAATCTTGTTAAAAAGTACAATAAAACATTATATACTATTGCAAATGAGCTAATGATACACGAAACGCTAAATACTGATAAATTGAACATATTGCTTGCCAATTCAGATTACGAAACTAAACAACAACCAAATAGTCAAAATAATCTAAATAGTGTGATAAATACTATTATGAATGATTTTCGTAAAATAAGAGATAAAAATATTAATAAAGATGTAGTTAAAACAAGGGGAGATAGAAGGAAGCAAGCATTTGTGCTATTATTGATATTAATTTTACCAAATATTTAACCAAAAATGATTAAGATTTGGAGGATAAATAAGCAATATGGCCCACATTATATTAGAATGTGTTAAAGAAAAAGGTAAATTAAGAGTAAGATTCCATTCATATGTTGATGTAAATGGTAAAAAATATAAGGATGTTTATAATAACAATTTGAATTGTAGATTTCCAAAGGATATACGTGAAGAAGGTAGATACTATAAAATCAATCCAGAAGATTTGAATATAACTTTACGGAATAATAGTGTGCCATTTTATAGTGTTAAAGGTAAAAATGTTAAGATAGTAAATATTTTGGAAACAATCGATATTTATAAGGTTGAAGAGTGTGTGTGTTGTATGGTTGAAAAACCGAATATAACCCTATTACCCTGTGGTCATCATTGTACATGTCAAAATTGTTATGAAATAATGCGACACAAACACAACAGTTGTCCTTTATGTCGTATTGTTATAAAGCAAGCTCATATAAATAATAATTAGTTGGATAAGGAATTAACACACATTGAATAGTATAGTCTGTTAATGAAGTAAAGGATAAGTGGTTGCGATAAAAGAATGAGAGCATTCGAGGCAGGCATTGGTTTTTTGTCAAACATTGATGCGGTAATGGTGATTAATGCTAAAACAAATAAGCCAAAAAAGATGATTGAGAGAATATAGAAATAGTCACAGTATTTCTTGCTTAAAGGAGTAAACAAATTTTGCACCTTCAACATTGTATAATAATACACAATATAAATTTTAAAAGAATTATAGATTAAGTTCGGATGAAGTTTTGATTGATTTGTTCAATAATGCAAGTTCATATTCATATACAAAGTTTGTATTATCATCTACTTCTGTAAAGTCGGTATATATAACATGTTCATTATTATCGTTAAGGATAGTGATTCTATGGCTTGTTGTGTCAATATCGTATAAATATGGAATGTGTTTTTTAATAAGTTTGCCACCTGGTACAGAACCACTTTTTTTGAATAATCCATTGTGAAGAATATGATGGTCAACTGTTGATATAATTCCGACATTATCGACCAATTGTACATTTGTAGCATCAAATTTCATGGTACCGGTTACAACAGAACCATCAAATAATTTATCACCAATTCTTACATCAATGATATCTTTGAATTTTCCATCTTGTAATAATACTCTTGTATTTGGTGCAAAACAGAATGCTTTCTTTATCTTTTTGCCTGCTTTTTTAAATCCTTTACCGATTCCTTTTAGTGCTTTTCCTGGTTTTTCAACAATTTTTACAGCTTTATCAAGAGCTTTTCCGCTACCAACTAATGTAGGGTCTTTAATCATTGCTTCTAGTCCTTTCATCATGGACCATGCAAAATAGAGTAGTGTAACATATAGTGCTAATAGTTTTTGTATCATAGCTTGAACTTTCATCATTAAGAATTGAGCAGTTGTACCCATATTTCCCATTTTTTGCATAACATTATCGAATCCACTTGTTACATTTTCTGTCAAATCAGACATAATACCTCTAACATCTTGTAAAGAACCAGACATATTGTTGGCAGTAGATTTCATAACTGAAAAAAGGTCATCGTATGGTTTAACAACAGGTCCAGTAGCTTCAGAAACATTTTTGGATAAACACTCTGTAAATGTGATAGATGGGTCATATCCAAATAATCCTGCGAAAGGTAAAATTAATGGATTACAGCGATATTTATCCCAATGTTTTACTATTTGTCTGCGCATACCAATGAGAAGTACTAAGAATGAAATAACTGTTAGAACTAATAAATATCCAAAAATTTTGGATGTTCCTACAGCCCAAGTTGGTATGAATACATAAGCCATTACTGAAATGTAAGATTTAAAATATAAATAAGAAAATATGGAACAGTTCAGTGAATTTAATTTTACAAATGATTCTGATAGCGAATTTATGCCGAAACAAATAAAAGAATGGTGTATATCTACATATAAATACTATTATTGTATTGATATTGACAACAAAACTAAGTTGCGAATAGCAACAAAACAAAAGAGGAAACCAGAATGTATTGGTGAAATGGTTAAAATAATCAAAGGTTTTAGAGAATCATTCCCAAAGTCAATTTTTGGAGTAACAATAACATATTTACCAACACCTTTTAAAAAAACATGGAATAATGTTGATAAATTGACATCAGAACATGTTAATAGTGGATATAGTAGTATTAGTAAAATAAGTAATGAAATATTAATTTTTAGAAAAGAAGAATCAAATAAGGTATTGATTCATGAACTAATTCACGCATTACATTTACATTGTGTATATGATTCTACAATTGGGGGAGATTATAATGGAAGACCTGACGAAAGTATTGTTGAAACTTGGGCAATAATTGTAAATTGTCTTCGATTGAAAGCATCTCCACAAGGAAAATTGCGGATAAGCAATAAAGCTTCTGATTATGAAAAATTATTTAGGGGAGAAATATTTAAACAAGAATTAGATTTTTCATTGAAACAAGCAGCGAAATTATTAAGAGCTCATGGATGTACAATTGATACAGGAATTTGTTATAAGAAGTGGAATAAAGTACCTGCAATATTTTACTATTATATAGTAAAAGCATCCTTTTTATGTGATCCAAATAGATTTGTAAATGATTTTAGTTGGAATAAAATACAAAAATGTAGAAATATACCTCTTGATATAATCAATTCATATTTACAAAATCCTGTTTTTTTAGATGGTATTAAACAACATTTCAATAAAAAACATACTAATTCGATGAGAATGAGCAAATATGGTGATTAAATTAGTATAAAATTTGGAGAACTAACATTAATAGATTTAACAAATTTAACCATCCCATTTTTAAATGAGAATCTACTAACATTATCACTGTCCTGATTCGCAACATAAATATTAGAAGAAGTATCATCAAATGTAAAGTGGCGAGGTGTCATACCGAGAGTAGAGAAATTATTGATTATCTGAATATCTGAATTGTTAAATTCAAATACAGATATACTATCATGTCCTCGATTTGATACAAGAAGGTATGGTTGTGTTTTATGTATTGCAATACATCCACACGTATTATTTTCACTATTAATGTTTGGTGGTAGAGTAGAGATGGTATTTCTATGTATTAAGAATGGTCTTGGTTTTCTTATATTTCTCTCATTTCCACTGGGTCCGCATATAAATCCTGGGTTTATGTTAGATGAATTAGGTATTGAAAGTGTAGTTTTACATAAATATGTATCATTTGAAATAGATGGTGGTGGTCCAAATATTTGAAATATACTAATTGTTGAATTTAATTCATTTACTACATAAATATATCCATTTTTCTTAACCATATAACGTGGTCCAGAACCCGGTGGAAGTGGTATAGAAGATTCAAGACTTAATTCAGGAATACCATTATCATTGTATATGAAATTGAATATATGTATTTTGTCAAGACCTAGATCAGGAACTAATAAATAGGTATTGTTTCTAATTTCTACAAATAATGCGGAATGGTAGTGTGATTCGGATTGTCTATTTTTTAGATGTGATTCTAATCCAACTGGTTTAATACGATCATTATGTCTAAAGATATAAATGGGTTCCGATAAGAGATGATTTTCAGTATTAATATTATGAATACTTATAGATGGATCCCAATAATTTATGTTAATCATATATTTCAAAGTGGGGTCGAATGCTAAAAAACAACTTGATTTTCCTCCACATGTTACAATTTGTTTTAGTTCATTATTTGAAACAACTGCAATATGCCCTGTTTCAATAGACTCTAGGCATATATAAAATGTATCATAAATACTAATTTTTTGTGGATGCTTAATCATAAAAGCGGGATTATATATCATCTTGTTATCAATACTGTTTCCTGAAAATAAGAGTGGCGAATCAGCACATTTTCCGGCAGGTACATGTGCAAGACATTTGTATTTAGTATATGAAGAAATGTATAGCTTATCCATAATTTCTAACTATCTTACCTTAAAATAGAGAAATTAAATTTTTTCATTATTAAATTTATGTGATAAGCGTTGAAGCCATATTTCATCACCTTGTTTAGGTCTTGTACCACATTTAAGACCTTTTTGGCATAATTCATCCTTAAATATACAGTGGTATGGTTCTCCATTATATTGTGCCGAAACTCTATTGGATTCGCAAATATTGCGCTCTAACTCCTCGCATTTTAAAGTACGATAGACCGGCTCTTTACATAAAATTCTAAATCGGTCAATAACATGAACCATTCTTGATTTAGTAGTAGTCAAACCATTATCATCTGTAATGGAATATCTAATAATATATTCTCTTTCGTCTTTAACATTAACTCTTCCATCAATTTGTATACGGTCACTAATATCTACACCATTATCAAATGCTTTAGCTCCTAGTTCTTGATATTTACTACTATGGTCAATAAGCATTGGATTTTCACCATTTAATATAATTGTTGGTTTTGTAGTATCTACAACATAAACAACACGTGTAATTGTTTGGGCAGGATTTCCAGCCAAATCTGTAACATTATACTCTACATTATACTGGCCAACAATATTTGTATCTACAACACCATCTTCAATTCCATTTACTTTAATTTTTACAAGCTTATCAAGTACTGTTCCATCATCATCAAGTGCTCTTGCTCCATATTCTATATATTTGTTATCATCTCTGCCAGCTACTCCAACTTCAATACCTGATTCTCCAGGATATATTGGATTATTCAATGCAAGTTGAGGAGGAATTTTATCTGGTTCAGGTAATATAAGAACTTTTCTTCTTATAGTTTTAGATTGGTTACCATCGGCATCTTTGCCGTTATATAATACAGTCCATACACCTTCAATTTTTGTATCAAGTTTGGAAACCCAATTTCCTTTGGGTGACTTAATACGAGTTTTAATTTTATTATCAAGGTCATATACCTTTCCATCATCATCTCTTAAAGCAGCATAATATTCTGTATATGTTGATCCCCAATCTAATCCATTTACTCCTGGATAAGGTTTCTCTTCTTTCCATCCAGGAGGATTTTTGAAAGTTATATGGGGAGGGGTTTTATCAACAACATGTACAATTCTTTCAATTTCACCACTTAAATTTCCAGCTCTGTCCTTTGCGTGATATGTAACTGTATATACTCCTCTCTTACTTGTATTTACATTTCCTTGTGGTGTAACATCTATAATAGGTACGACTGGACCATCAATATCATCATTTGCCTTGGCACCTTCTTCAATATATCTACTTCCTTGAGGAACTTCCATGCTACCAGGACCATTTAGTTGAATAGATGGTCCAGCTTTATCTTTTACAACAACTTGTCTTATTGCATCTGGATTTGTAGAATTATTTGCGTTATCCTGAGCACTATATCTGACACTATATACTCCTGGCTTATCTGTACGAATATTTTCCACACCTTCTATTTGATATTTTAAATTCGCATCTATATTATCTTTTACAGTTGCGCCATATTCTACATACTTATCTCCTATTGCCAATTCAATTACACTATCATTTTTCAATTTTATGGTTGGTGGTGTATTATCTAAAACTCTAACTAATCTTTTGGCAGTTCCTATATTTCCTGCGCTATCTTTGGCTTGATAAACTATTTCATAATCACCGGGTTTGCTTAAATTAATTGCGTTTTTACCAGTCTTAATGGCTTTACCTTGACTATTAATTTGACTGGAACGAACAATGGCTACTTTATCATTACTTACCTTATCAACATCATCCAACACTTTTTCAATTCCTGGGTCTATATTCTTATAATATCCTGATTTTTTAGCACTAATATAATGAGGATTGTCACCTGCTAATATAATATCGGGACCTGCAGAATCTTTAACAACAACGGTTCTTGTTACAGATTTTGCAGGATTTTTAGTAGGTCTAGCATTATCTGTTGCGCTGTATGTAATTGTGTATTTACCTGGTACATCTGTTCTAATATATGGATGGTCACCAGATACTGTTGCTAAATATTTAAGATTTTTGTCTACATTGTCAGTAACTTCTACACCAGGGTCAACCCATTTGTCACCTATAGTTAATTCAACATCTGCAACTCCACCCGAACTATGGGGTTTTAACTTAATTTGAGGTGCTACAATATCCAAAATTTCGACTACACGCTGTTTAGTAGTAGTATTGCCATATTTGTCTTTTCCGATATATTTAACAACTTGCTTACCAACTTTATTTGTGGAAAAATTTGCATTTTGAACACCTACGGTTGGATTTGGGTCATTTTCGTCATATAGGGCACCTTTACCTTTTGTCCTCCATTTAGGGTCAATCCATTTTTCACCCAGTCCTACAAACTCTGTCCCAAGTATAGGATGTTTATTCCCGAAATTTAACTCAAATACTGGTCCAGTTTTATCATACTTACATAGAGTATTGTTTTTGGGATATTTTGAATTAGCCCATTTTGGGTTAAATTCAAGTGATTTTGAATCTTTACATTTTGGAGCATAATTACAATTTCCCCCTTCTATATATTTATTATCGTTAGCTCTACTATTAAGAGCATCTGGGTCTTTGCATCCCTTATACTTACATTTAGAAGGTTCAGATTTACCAGGCCAATCTTTATTATTAAAATATCGTCTTTTTGAGTCATTAACCGCGTTTGGATCTTTACATCTTGACTCATAATCATTTATTCCACATGCTTTTGCTGTTTTATTTGGATAATCATTTGGAGCATTACTGTTAGATAAGGCATTATTATCAAAACATCTTTCCTTATATTTGGTTTTACATTTAGATTCATCGTGTTGATATCTTTTCCCGTTAGAAGATACATCTAAATTTACACCAGACTTAATGAAATTCTTACCAAATTTGGGATTAACACATCCAGCATAAACACATAAATTCTGGTCATGTTCACCTTTCCAAGAAGGTATAGAGTGCATTGCATTACCATCCTTACATTTTTTTGGGAATCTACATTTGCCGCCTTGATGTACTGAACGATTATCTACAAATTTATTAATCCATGATTTTTCCCAATTTCCATCTCTTATAGCATTTGTGTCTGTACATTTTTTTTCAAAAATACACAAATTATTATCACCTTTACCTTTCCAAGAAGGTTCTCCGTTAATAGCATTGGCATCTTTACATTTTTTCTTATATTCACAATCACTCTCATCATGTCTACCTTTCCAAGAAGGATCTCCATTTTCAGCATCACTATCTTTACATCTCCTTTCATATCTACAATCCTCTTGGTCATGTTCACCTTTCCAAGAAGGTTCTCCGTTTTTGGCATCACGGTCTTTACATCTCCTTTCATATCTACATAGATTCTGGTCATGTTGACCTGTCCAAGAAGGATTTCCGTTTTCAGCATCACTATCTTTACATTTTTTTTTCATAACTACATAGATTTTGAACATGTATTGCAGATGATATATTTCCTACCCAATTATTATTTCTAATAGCATTGGCATCTTTACATCCTCTTCTAGCTGGAGCTGGCGTTGGAGCTGGCGTTGGAGCTGGTGATTCCGTACTTGAAGACGCAGAATCTGGTGTATTTTTACACATCCATTTCTTATTGACAAGCCCCTTTCCATTCTCTTTGTGTCCACATCCTTTGCTGCCGGAGTAGTTACATCTCATAGCTCCCGAATTTTTTGGAGCCCACGACCAATGGTCCTCACAGTTACTACTACCCGCATCCGAACAATCTGATACAAAATATAAGTCACTACAATTTTGGTTTCCACCGCCAAAGGATTCAGTCAATGCATTTTTACAGGTAGATATATAAAAAACCAATACAAAAATTAACAAAATTAAATATGGTATTATAGAACCGTCCATTAGTATAGTGATATAAATAATTTTAACGACCGCCGAACATGTGTGATAATCGTTGTAACCAAGGTTCTTGTGATGGTGGTCTTATTTCTGGTCTGGTTCCACAAGCCTTACCTTTTTCACATTTAGTGGAATGTTGACTCCATTGACAGTGATATGGTGTATTTTCATATAATACAGAATGTAAATTATTTTTACACATATCTTGGGGCATATCTTCACATTGACCTCCTTCCCAAATAGGCTCACCGCATAATTTCTCATTTGAATCAGTAATTATTACTTTTCTTGTTTTGGAGGTCTCATTACCATGACCATCATTTACAGTATAAATAACAGAATATTCCCCAGCATTGCTTGTATCAACATTCGAGTTTGTTTTAATATCGTTACTAATGTCTATACCATTATCTGTTGCTCTGGCACCTAAATCAGTATATTTAGAATTAATATTCAGTTGTATTGGATTATCGCCAAAAATTTCTATTATCGGTTTAGTTTTATCTATAATTTCGACATATCTGTATATTTCAGTTTCGAGAGGAGGATTTGAATCATCTCTAACCCAATATTTAACTTCATAATCACCAGCAACTCGTGTATTTACATTGTTCCTATGTTGTAATTTAGAAGTTAAGTCTACCTTCTCACCATCTATCATTTGATGTGCAGTAACAGCGTCTCTTTGTTCAATATATCCATTTCCTAAATTTATTTTAACTCTTTCTGGTCCATTTAATGATATTACTGGAATATCTTTTTGTTGTATAGTAGGCTCTGGTATTTGAAGAGGTGTTGGTTCTGGAGTTGGTGCTGGAGTTGGTGCTGGAGTTGGTGCTGGAGTTATTGGTGGTGGTGTTGGTGTATTACACATATTACCCGAAGGTCCGCACTTTCCATCACTGTTATTCACTTTAACCATATAATCTGGATTTACATAACAAGTCTTACCATCTCTGGGTATTGTTTCAAGTAGTTTATCTTGTTTATGAAAAATATCACATCCGCGTGTGAACCATGGACCAGTCGAATTTACAGTAATACCACTGTACCCATCTTTACCGTAGTCTCTTTCTGCTACCTTCTTACATTCTCTTAAAATATCATCATTACTCCAACTCATAATCCGTTCACCGTCATTATTAGCAGGACCTGCCGCACCGATATGAAATGCTCTTAATCCACCTCGCATTGTTCCACCAGAATTAGCTTTATAACAACCTACATTAGTTTTTTTTCCAACTTTTCCTGGATTAATTTCTGCTTGAGACTTTAGAGAACTTTCTCCAGGGGTAAAAGTACAATAATTTCCAATACCAGATTCCATATTTTCATAAGAATTTTCGCATTGTGTTTTATCACTGTTATTTTGGCTACAAGAAGCTATTTCATTAAAAGATGGGTCACATTCTTCATATTCTGGAGCTGGGGCTTGAGTTGGAGCTTGAGTTGAAGCTTGAGTTGGAGTTGGAGTTGGAGTTGGGGCTGGCGTTGGAGCTGGCGTCGGAGGTGGAGTTGGAGCAATATTGGATAAATGGCTCCAGTTGCTACCCGGCCCCACAGCCCTTGAACACCAATCTGCACGTGTGGCACCACGATCCCATGCAGCGGCATCTCCTACACATTTGCGCATGGCAGGAGATAGTTTTGAGAGTTGACCTTCCGACAATGGAGTATGGAAAACACTATTAAATGATTCTGATTTATTAGTTTCGTACAAAATGATTATAAGAATTATACAAAAAAAGAGTATAGCAATGTTCTTAAGTGCTACCATTATCTTTAATAATATTAAATTATTCCAACATTACTTTGAAAACATCATGAATATTTGAAACAATTTTAACTTGAAAATTCTCATCCATAATATCAGGATGTTCATCAATAATGCGTTGTAATGATGGTAAGTTATCCTTTGGACATAATACTTTCTTACATCCAGCCATTTTTGCCCCAAAGATTTTACTTTCTAAACCACCAATTTCCATAATTTTACCGGAAAGATCAATTTCACCAGTAATGGCAATATCATTGCGAATTTTCTTACCCGATAGTAGAGAATACATTGCGGTTGTGATAGCCGCGCCGGCGCTTGGTCCATCTTTAGGAGTAGCTCCTTCTGGGCAATGTACATGAATACCCTGATGACCAATCTGTTTCCATTGCTCTTTTAGTTCATCCCGGGAAGAGTCTGTCAATAAACTCCACGACAATGTTTTGGCAACATGCATACTTTCCTGCATTACCTTACCTTGATGTCCGGTAAGTTCTAACTTTAAATTACAATCCGTAGGTAACCAAACAGCCTCAATTTGCGTGATGCCACCTGTATCATTGCATGTAGCATATAATCCGTTAATCTTTCCAACCATCGGCGCTGAATGGATTTTATCATGCTTATACGGAATACGCAAGTTAAGAATATCGTCCTCTAATACTTCTCGTGTAACAGTATAAGGATACTTAAAACCCTTATTTGTCAAATTTCGAAGATTTACTTCACGAACAATTTCATAACAAATTTTCTTCAAATTTCTTACTCCACCCTCATGTGTATAACTCTGGATAATCCATTCAAGGACATCATCCTTAAAGATTATATCCTTTTCACGAACACCAACATCTTCCATGATGTTCTTTAGTAGAAAATTCTTAGAAATAACAACCTTTTGAGGCAATCTGAAACCTTTTGTCTTAAGATGAGTAATTCTATCCATCAATACCGGATTGATTGCATCACGGTCGTTGTATGAGAAAATGAATATCACTTGAGATAAATCAATGTCCATATCCGCAAAATATTTGTCTCTGAAGTGATGATTTTGAGATGGGTCAATCAGATGAATTAACAAATTATTAATTTCATCACCTTTAGCCGTCCGGCTAACTTTGTCCAATTCATCCATATAAATAATCGGGTTCATACACTTCGCTTTGATAAGAACATTCACAATCTGTCCCCATCGAGACCCCTCGTATGTATAGCCATGTCCTTCAAGAAAACTTCCATCTTGAACACCTCCTAAAGGAATAGTAGCAAATGGCCTACCCAATGCTTTGGCAAATCCATTTTCAATAAGAGTTGTCTTTCCATTTCCCATTGGTCCTTCAATTCCAAGAACTAATCCTTTAGGAGATGGGTTCGAAATATTTTGAGCAACAAATTGTAAAATCTGCTGTTTAGCATTTTCATGCCCATGAACAGCTTGATTCATACATTGTTCAGTTCTGTTAATAAAACTCCGGATCTCACTTGTTTTTGATTCAGAATTTACTTTACTTTTTACAAAGTTTCCGAAAGGAATCTTTAGAGCAGTATTAACATATTCTCGATATTTAGGACATTCATCTTCATTCTTCTCCAATGATTCTAATCTTGAAACAATATCATTTTTAGAATTTTGTGGAATGTTAGAAAGCATAATACGATAAATAATCGGACAGTTTGTATGTTCCTTTGATTTTGAAATTTGAGAAAGAATCTTCTTTCTTTCAAATTTTGAAAGCTTCTTAAATGTCTCGATGTGAGCCTTTTTGCTCTGAAAAGATGTTTGGTCACGTTCCTTCAAATATTCTTTAAACTTCTTAGTATCTTCGTCAGTATCTTCACATTTAGTCCATTTACCATTTTTCTTAATCCAACCACCTTCTTTTCTCATATTTTGAGTCAATTTACGACGCTTTTTTGTGTGTTTACCTTCAGACTCAGACTCAGACTCAGACTCGGAATCATCATTTTCAGACTCAGACTCGGAATCATCATTTTCAGACTCAGACTCAGAATCTTCAGACTCAGTATCTTCATCTTCGTCATCGTCATCATCCATCAACTCTTCCTCCATAAACTCTTCTTCACTCATATCATCCGTGTTGAAATCGGAATCATAGTCCTCTTCATCTTCATCTTCTTCATCAGATGAATCATCCTTTCGAGACCTCTTAAAGCTTTTCTTAGCTAATTCTTTCAGTTTTACTGGTTTTTCTTCTTCAATTTGTGACATATTTGTAATCATATTATGATGACGTTTTATCTGGCTATTTAACCATGAAATAATTTTACCATTTTTGTTACGATTTTTCTTAATCCATTCGGAAAGTTCTTTGATAACAGTTTTGTGAATTTGTAAAAGCATTTTATCTAAACAGCGTTTATCTTTCTTAGACATCTTGCCAGTCTGACGCACAAGAGGTGCCGAACGCTTTAACTTTTGAACAAAATGCTCCAACTTCTTTGTAGATTTATTTAATTTATTAGCAACTACATTCTTTTTCAAAGCTCTATAATACTCAATTAGTAAATGGCATGTTCCCATAAAAGATTCCGCAATTTCAGAAGACATTCTATATATATATATTCTATATATCTCTAAAGTTATATCATTTTTTTCAAAAAAGTTATAGGAAAATATGTTTTTTTAGTTATCCTTTAATCATTAATAGGCATCTTTTTCTTGAATGACTAACCTTAATAATATAATCTGGTCCCATATTTGCTAATATATTGAAATTATATTCTGGGAAACTTGATGTGAATTTATTCAAAGTATTGGCACTCATATTTAAATCACCAATTATATAACCTACATTCGCATTTCTCATCTTTGACAATATAAACTTAAAATCTTCGCGCCCATAACGATACCAAGCCTTATAATCATTGTTCCTCCCACATTTTGGAATATGAATCGATGAATACATAACATTGTTTTGTAGTCTAACCAAATATTTGTATCCATTCTCATAAGGCACTTTTTTACTTTTAATTGGATTAACAAATGTTTCACCAAAATTAGAAGAATCCTTAATTATCAAAGCACATCCAAAAGATTCCATATAAACCCCATTTATATTGTATGATATTCGATGAGGAATGAAGCGACATACATAATTCCTCTTATCAAGAGATTTTACTATCGCATTATAAATAGAATATTCACATTCTTGTAAAGCATAGCATTTATAATCATATTTATGAATCAACAACTTCAATTGAGTTGTAATCAACGAATATCGAGCCTTTTCTGTAAATACTTTTGCATTAAAGTATCTAACAACATTCGAATCGATATAGTCATTAGAACCATTGTAGTTATAGTGGTGTAAAACATTCCATGTAAATATTCCGTTGTATACAAGCGGATTATGGTCACTTAAACGAAAACCAATTCGTTTGAATGAGTAATTCAATGAATCATTATACCTCTGTAATTGCTTGTATTCATTTTGAGAGTTTATAACCTTCAAATAATTATCAAAGTCCATATATTTGAAAGATTCTCGATTCATTTTCAAATAACGTAGATTATCATAACAACTGAAGTCGGGTAACCATATATTTTTAAATAAAGTCTCAATAGTTTTCATATACTTCATCCATTTTCTGGTATCTGAATCAAATGTTGTTAAGATTGTATGAATTTGACTTGTCTTATCTCGCTTAATTATATTCATTGTTGGTCTAGTTTAATATTTTGAATTCAAATATCATTTTTTTTAATCTATACATAATGATTAACATTTTAACTATCTTTCATTATAAATCGCATGAGTTTTTTCCTTCTACCCCCCTTTAAATGTGATCTTATATTTCTCACAACAGCCTCTTTATTATGCTTTCCTAATTTTTGTAAATTTTCAATATTACCTATGAGAGTTTTCATATGAATATTATCGGGGTCTATATTATAATTAACTTCACCTGTAGATCCCTTACTTCTTCTTCTAATTTCAGCACTTAAATCACTATACTCATAATCCGAAAGATGTCCTTCTCTCATAAGGTATTCTGCATCCAAATTTATATCACTTGGGTCTTTTTTATCTACAGATGCTTGGACTCTAGCTCTATAAACTCTATTAGCAATTGGTTCATGAATTTGAGCAATAAATTCTGCTTGACTATATTTATCTTTTACTGAACCATCATCATTATAAACA
>MDTC01010407.1_pt1 | contig 21044 bp, 13 predicted proteins | sample 811181 | NCBI WGS metagenome assembly MDTC01 (sample SAMN05326644, study PRJNA326480) | marine metagenome | isolation source: seawater | place: Pacific Ocean: North | collected 2011 | reverse complement strand
CCGATGAGGGCCAGTTCGGTTTGACCGCCCCTGGGGATCAATTGCCACCGGCTGGACAAACTTAAGGCCCAGCGTGAATGAGGTGAATGCTTGAGCCACCCATCGGATTGAACATCTGACTCAATCTGAGTGGGCGCTCCGTGATCGGCCGCATAGATCAAGTTAAGCTCGCCATGGGTTGACCACCAACCGAAACCACCAGCCATCACCGGTCTGTCGAGCACTTGGTCAACCATCAATTCATACCGATTGGGCCGCCAGGAGATGTGTGTTTCGGCGAGAATTTTCAGTTCGATGCCCAACCGACCGTGATCTCGGTCAACCCGATTATGATATCGATTGACGAGCGTGCCATGACCAAAACTCTTATGTGCAATGGCCCCGCCACGTAACCATTTGCCCCAGCTGAACTTGTGGACGATGAGTCCATAGTCCCCTGGCTCATCCCAATCTTGTTGGCGCAATTGACCATCGCGAAGATCAAAGTTCAGTTTCGGCCCGATGGAAATCTCCGCAACTGAATGACGAATGGAGACCCATGGTTGCGCGGACAAGACGATCCGCTCGTTCAACAAGCCGCCGCCGAGTTCAATGCCTGCGCCGCCTAGGTTCAAGGCAACCAACATCAAGATAGGTGACAAAGTGACCAGACGCGATCTCCTGCTTGGTTCGTTTTAAAGACAAATTACCATGACGTACTCAACCGTCCGCGTTATCCTCGTCCAATCAGGCCTTTAGTTTCAATTGGTTTACGGTGTGTCGCTAATTCTCTTCATCATTGGGTTTAATATACTCATCCTCGTCCATGAGTTAGGGCATTTTTTGGCTGCCCGTTTTTTTGGCATGAAGGCGACTCGGTTTTCCATTGGATTTGGGCCCGCATTGATCCGGATTCACGGCAAAGAAACCATTTATCAATTCGCGCTGATCCCATTTGGTGGATACGTTCAATTGGAGGGCCTCACGCGCACCGATCATCGACCACGTGACGGACACATTTCAGATCGCAGTACCCATGCTCTTCGCGAATACCCGCCTTGGCAGCGTGCAATTGTGATGCTGGCGGGCCCCATGGCGAACTTCTTGCTCGCCATCGTCACCTACAGTTTCTTATTTGGTTCATCAACAGCTGTGACCTACGATTGGCGACATGAGGGGACTCAAGTTATCCGTGATGTGAGCGGCGCTGCTTTGGCCGCTGGACTGAAACCCTATGATTCAATCGAGTCTATTAACGGCTTTCCCGTCCGCAGTTTTTCCGAGTTAAAAAAAGTGGTAGGGAAAACGGCTGGCCAGACTTTGCGGGTGACCATTAGACGGTCTCCTGATGGCACACCACCGCCTATGCAAACAAAGGTCGATGCTGAGACGGGTCTCACCCTGTCATTTCCAAGAATTCCCAATGAATGGCCCAGTCACGTCATCGAAATGAAAGCCGAGAAAACCCCCAAAGGCTATGTCCTTGGTATTTCACCTGATGTGGTCAGATTCGGCGCACAATCATGGTCCGATGCCATCCGTCTGGGATGCATCGAGACCTGGGCTGTGGTGCGCGGAATGATGAGGATCGTCGGTCGATGGTTTGAAGGAACGGAAGCTGTGCAGCTCGCAAGCGTCGTAAAAATGGCGGATACGGGCGCTGATACCCTCAAAATGGGTCTGGAATGGTTTATCAGTTTTATGGCCATCCTCAGCATCAATTTAGGCGTCATTAATCTCTTTCCATTGCCTGCATTAGATGGTGGCCGACTCCTGTTTGTGGGGATTGAGGCTGTTTCACGCAAGGCTGTTCCGCCCTTGGTCGAAAGTGTGATTCATGGCATTGGCATGCTGCTGCTGATGATTCTCATGGTCGTGATCGTCGTAAAAGAGATTATGGAGAAATTCTGAGGCTAGATACTCGGTTAGATTAATGGACAGACCGTCCTAGGGAGACGCTGATATGCTCCAACGATATGCTCAAACCCTCTTGGTTATCTCGGGTTTATTCTGCCCCTTCAATTGGGCTTTCGGACAAGCGCCTGGCGCAAATAATGGAGGAGACGCCTCCTCAAGGCCAAGCTCTCAACCCACCACTGCACCCACCTCCGCGCCCACACAAGACGGACATAGCCTCGATGATAAGCACAGCATTGAGCAGCCTCTCATTGACCCAAATTCACATGAACCTTTAATTTTGAGCGAAGCAGAATGGAAGCGCAGATTATCGGAGAAACAGTTCTATATTTTGCGGCAGAAAGGCACTGAGCGGGCACATAGCGGTACACTCTTGCATAACACCCGCTCGGGGATCTACCGCTGCGCTGGTTGCGGCGCGCCCCTTTTTTCGTCGAAGACAAAATTTAAATCGGGAACGGGTTGGCCGAGCTTTTATCGAAGCCTAAGGCGTCGAGTGAAGCGCATTTCTGACCGGAGCCACGGCATGCTCCGTGTGGAAATTGTCTGCGCTCGATGTAATGGTCATTTAGGGCATGTTTTTCGGGACGGTCCGAGACCCACTGGCTTGAGGCATTGTGTAAATTCATTGGCGCTCACCTTTGAAGATGAAGCCAGTCACAAGAGAACAAATAGACAAAAACCGGAATCGACCGGCGTTATGAACCAGCAAAAATAAACTCTTTTACGCGGCTGTCTGAGGAGGCCCGCAACGCGTGCGGTGTGTCCGCGATGACCAGGTCTCCGTTCTTGATCATAATCACCTGATCAGCGATTCGAAACGTCGATTTCATATCATGGCTGATGACGATGCTCGTGATATCAAATTTCTGGGCGGCCTCGACGATCATATCGTCGACTCGCTTCATCATGATGGGGTCTTGACCGGTTGTTGGTTCGTCATAAATCATGATTTCGGGTTCAGTGATTAGGGCTCTTGCGAGCGCAACTCTCTTTCTTTGACCATTGCTAATCTCGCTGGGCATTTGGTCCAGAATCGACTCCACCGAAAGGCGTTCTGCAACATCGAGCACCAGTTTCTGAATGTCTCTTCTGCTTTTCTTCCGCTCTTCAATAAGCGGAAATGCAATGTTCTCGCGAACACTCATGGAATCAAACAAGGCCGCGCCCTGAAAAAGCATCCCAATCTTTGCTTGGACACCCTGCATAGCGCGCCCGTTCAACTCGGATAGGTCGTTGCCAAAAACCCGGACGTGCCCGGATGATGGCTTAAACAAGCCGATCATGTGCTTGATCAAGACCGATTTTCCTGATCCAGACCCGCCAATGACAACAGTAATTTTCCGCTTTGGAATCCGACAAGAAATGCCCCTGAGAACATGGTTCTCACCGAATGACTTGTGCAAATTGTCCACTTCAACCACAAAATCGAAATCCTCGGTTGCAGCTTCGAGCTGATCTGGCTCGAGCGACTGAATCGAGCGCGTTTCAGACACATCCTGCATGAAGTCGCGTACAGCGGGTATCGGGCTGGACATGATGTGACCAAATGTACCGGATGCAATGATCTGTCCCTCAGACAGCATAGCCATACGGTCTGCCAAGCGACGGTTCGAGGCCATATCATGGGAGATGATGACGGACGTAATTCCATATTCCTGCTGCGTTTTTAGAATCAATTGATCGACAAACTCGATCATGACCGGATCAAGACCTGTGGTGGGCTCATCGAAAAGAACGACCTCAGGATTGGTAATGACGGCTCTGGCAAGAGCAACACGCTTTTTCATGCCGCCCGATAAACTCGCCGGTAACAGGTCGATGGCATGACTTAACTCGAGCATCTCAAGTAAAGATTGGACAAGGCCTCTAATGTCTTTCTTCGACATTTTTGTATTCTCAGCGAGGGGGAAACCAATATTTTGTGCCACTGTCATGGAATCGATTAACGCGTAGTTCTGGAAGACCATCGTGCAACGCTTTCGCAGCTCAGTACGCGTCTGCTCGGTTGCTGTACCGAGCTCTTGACCAAAGAGAAATACCTGCCCCTCATCTGGCAGAGTGAGCCCATTCATCATTCTTAGTAGAACGCTTTTACCACTCCCCGACTGCCCCGAGATCACCGTGGTCTTGCCTGGTTCTATAGCCAAGGAAAGTCCGTTGATGACCGGAACGCCATCATATACTTTGGACACATTTCTCAGTTCGATGATGGGATCTGTACTGGACCATCTCGCAGCATTTGGAAGGAGTAGGTTTGTGCGTTCTGTCATGACAGGTCAAATCCCACTAGAGTCTGAAAATCAGCGCGCGAAGGATCTCAAGCATCGCTTCAGTCGCCTGACCATGATTGTGAAAACTCGTATAGGCGACACGACCACCGCCAGGATATGGTTCAAATAAGACCATCAGCGGACGAGCCTCCGTTCTGACCAAAACCTCGACATCTGCTGAAACCGACTCGATCTCAACCCAGCCTCCTGCATCAAAGGCAACCGGAATTTGTCCATCGGACACAAACTGGCGCAAAAATGGCGATACAATGTCACCCGTTAATTCTCCCAGCTGACCAAAACCCGTCGGACCAGATGGCTCACGGCAGGTCTGTGGCAGGTCATTGGGCAGGTAGCAACTGTAGGAGGGCTCATCAGGGGGTTCTACATAACAGCTGAGGTCGCAGTCAGTCGTACAAACGCAGCATTGGTCAACCTCACGATCTTGTGGATTGCTGGTCAGGAATTCAATCTTTCCAGGCCACAAACGCTGGACCCAGTCAACGGCGAGGTCAGAGACATAGAGGGAGCCCCCTCGTCGGACATACTCCCGGATGTTATCCTCGATGGCATCCATTTCTGGATTGGTTGCGCGGAAATCGACTCCACTGGCACAATTGATGAAAAGAATCGCATATTGAGTCAGTCGGTCTAAGTCTGCCAATAACCCGAGCGCAGGTCGGGCATTTATCCAACTGCCACACAGAACATCGTGGTCAAAACCCAGATCATCTATGACTGCACCGATATCATCGTAGTCACCCGTGAGAACGGCAAGCCGAGCATTGTCCGCGGGAAGACACACCTTAGCGGAGCCCTCATTTGAAACCGGGACTTCCCGACCAGCGATGATATCGACCGAAAATCGCCCCACAAAGTTGCCGCTGGTTATGGTGATATTCACTGGACCAGGAGCGAGGTCAGCCAAAACAAAGTAGCCCCTTAAATCGGCCGTCGTCTCAACAATTTTGGGTTCACCTCGACAGGTTCTTGTCTCGGCACTGATCCGAGCACCCGCGATGTATCGTCCATTCGGGGCGCAAACCGTGCCGGCTGTCCGCCCGGTTCGGCATGCGCCAGTCTCTGAGAGCGGAACAACATCTGGTAAATCCGCTGTCGCATCTCGATAGACTTCAATACCCAAGCGCGCCGGACCCGCATCGGAAAAGTAGACGCGTTGTCGGTCGCCTCCATCACCAGACTGAACAGTCGGCGCGGGCGAACATGAAAAAGATGTCGAGATGCATAACCCGATACAAAGAAGGCGAAGCAAAACTCTACTCTCGTTTGGAGTCGTCTATATCCGTATGAAAAAACTGGCGCTCAACAGACTCGTAAAAATCGATAATTTGTCTGACATAGGCGCGTTTATCGAGATATGAAATGGGCATGAAGCTGCGTTTAAACCCGTAGATGATAATGGACTTCAAATCGTAGAAATCGAGGTTTAAATGCTCGACAGCGAGCATGATCTCATTTGTAACCGTGGTATTACTAACCGTTCGATTATCTGTACAAATCGTCGTTGAAAGTCGGGCTTCTCTCAGATTTCTAAATGAGTGCTCCGATAGAGACTTCATGTTGGGATTTGTTTGTAAATTGCTCGTCAAACAGACCTCTAACGTGATCCGGCGGTCAGCAATATATTGGCTGAGTTGCCGAACATAGTGTTGTCGATCTTCAATTTCCGGATCCGTGATCATATCTGACTCAAGAAGGTATGTTCCGTGACCAATTCGGTCGGCGTAGAGGTCGGTGATCGCCTGAAAAATACTCTCGGGTCCATACGCCTCACCCGCATGAACCGTCTTTTTCATGAAATGTTTGTGTGCGTATTCGAAAGCTGCGGCGTGATCACCGGCTGGATAGCCTGCCTCTTCACCTGCCAGGTCAAAGCCAACCACCGGTAATCCATGGACGTCCCGCGCAATGACGGCCGCTCGTGCGAGTTCCAGTGATGCCATGCCGTAAATTTCTTTCTGAGGCGCATGCCGATGCGCATTGATCAGCGACTTGAAATATTCACTGAAGTTTCGTCTGAACATCCGCATTGCACATACGATAATTCCGTAATGAAAAGGGGGTTCTCCATTTTCTGTGACGGCAGCACTTGAGTTAAACTCCACCTGTGCCCTTTCAAGCCCTCGGTTGACGGCTTTCAGAACCATCAACGAATGAAGATGTGAATGCACATGAAGCTGAGGTGCAAATCGCACTTCGAGGTAGCGGACACCCTCCTCCTGGTTATCCACCGCCAGTTCATACGCGACGCGCTCAAGCGCCAATTCACTCTGAAGGACAGCGACGGTGTAACCAAAGCCCGATAGGTATTCGCCTAGATTGTCATAGCGATCCTTAAAGACGGTTTCCCGCAAACCGTCCTCTGTGTAGCTTGGGAGTTCGACACCGTACTCGCGGGCGAGCGAAATGAGTGTTGACGGCCTAATTGATCCATCCAAATGAACATGGAGGTCGGTCTTTGGCAGAGCCTTGATGAACTCTTTGGAGATTATTTTTTCGCCCACAACGGCTCCTTGTTGCTCAATTTTGGCCCAATCCGAGGTAAACACAGTGCTTTTTTCAAAGGTACACCAGGCTGACGCGGCGTAAAGCTTATCCAGGATAAATCGTTACCCTTTAGCTTACAGCAGAGACACGTTTGGCGTCCAGCCCAGATAAATCGAGCCCGGTTGCATACGTGGACGCCATGACCAGCCCTTGGGTCACCGAGCAGAGTCAGAAATGTCAGTGGGAGAGCAGAGGCCTTTAGGCGTCGCTCTTTGGCATAATTTCGAGGACCAGCATGCACATGGCGGCGGTGGTGACTACACCAGCGATTGCCGTCAGGCTTAATGTCATCAAGATCGACATGGGACCTCCGTCGAGTGAAGAGTCGAGCGGGCGGAAACTACAGTCTCGATCCATGTTTGTCAATCATGGGCTTTCAGACAGCCCCCCCTGCGCCTGCCGAGAGACCAGTTCAGTTAACAATTCAAACAGCTTACAAACATCAGTCGACATAACTTTTTTTGTTTTTGGTGTTGTGTTCATTGCATATGATGCCGGTTTTCGGGTATTCCGCGGTCTCAAAATAGAAAGATCTGCTTGATGTGACGGCATAGAACGCATTATCCGCCGTTCAATGCACCACAGATGCATGTGATTTCTAGTCTGATTGAGGGGGTCTCCATATGTTCCAAGGTGTCTACACGGCCATCATCACGCCTTTTCGAAATGGTGGAGTTGATTTCGGCGGACTCAAAGAGCTCATCGACCGTCAAATATCCGCGGGCGTCGATGGAATTATCCCCTGTGGTACAACGGGCGAATCAGCAACGCTCAGCGAGGATGAAACCGCCGCTGTGATCGAAAAGACCATCGAGTTTACAAAGGGTCGGGTGAAAGTGATCGCTGGAGTCGGCTCCAACGACACGGCAAAGACAATCCGAATGGGAAAACGCGCTCATGAACTCGGAGCCGATGGTCTTTTGGTCATCACCCCCTACTACAACAAACCGACTCAATTGGGTTTGATTACTCATTTTAAAGCGGTCAGTGACGCGCTCCCAACGGCGCCCATCATGCTCTACAACGTGCCGGGTCGCACGGGTATTAGCTTAAGTGTCGAATCAATAAAAGAACTGGCTAAAATAGACACGATTGTTGCGCTCAAAGAGGCCACGGGTGACATGGCATTTGCTGCACGAATTATCTCTGCGTGCGGCGATGATTTGGCAATTCTCTCCGGCGATGACATCACAGCCCTACCACTCTGGTCCATTGGCGGTGTCGGCGTCGTCTCGGTCACGAGCAATCTCATTCCTGACCGAATGGTTGAAATGTGGCGACAGTTTCGGCGGACAGAGAGTCTGGCAGCCCGACGCAATCACCATGCCTTGGTCCCGCTCTTCGATGGCCTCTTCATCGAAGCAAACCCGATCCCCATCAAAACACTCGTTGCAAAATACACAGGCTGCTGTGGGCGGGAATTACGCCTTCCGATGACCCCCCTTTCAGTTGAGGCGGAAGCCGTTTTGGATGTGATTTGCCGACGACTCGAGATCGGACCTGAATCCACATGACAATTTGCAAAATTGGGGTTTTCGGTGCCGGTGGCCGCATGGGGCAGCGCATCATCAAGTGCGCAGCAGAGCGCAGTGATGTGACCGTTGCCTGCACAATCGATGAATCTGCGACAACCGGGCACTTAAGCGCCTGTGATGTCGTCATAGACTTCAGCGTGGCAAAAGCCACCAACAGACTCTTGGACATGATAGAAAAAAGTGCAGTGCCCCTCGTGACAGGCGTGACCGGGCGGTCCAGCGAGCAGCTCAGAGACATAGATGACGTATCAAAACGGTATCCGGTTTTCTCTGCTGCTAATTTCAGTATAGGTGTCGCCGTCTTGAATCAGCTCGTTGAGACGGCTGTGCGAGGTCTTGGCCGAGAATTCGATGCTGAGGTCTTCGAAATACATCACCGAATGAAAGCTGATGCGCCAAGTGGAACAGCCCTATTACTCGCTAAAACAGCGGCTGAAAGTCGCGGGTTAAATTGGCCGGATGCACGACGGAATCGAGACGGAATCACCGGACCTAGAACCGAAAACGAGGTCGGTACTGCCGCTTTAAGAGGCGGCGCTGTACCGGGTGAACATACAGTATTCCTGTTCGGTCAGTCAGAGCGATTAGAGCTGACACATCGGGCCGCTGATCGCGACATTTTCGCATTGGGTGCAATTCGAGCTGCCATTTGGATAAAAGACAAGGCACCTGGCCTGTACGGCATGCAAAATTTGGTCGCCGGATCTGGTGTGTCGCCCTTGGTTGACGAGGCCTAAGCGCGATGGGAAGAAACCTGTCAACCCTCCTCTCCAGACCCCCTATCACATAGTGATAGGCCTTTTCGCGTAAACCAGGATTCCCTGTTAAGCTGCCCGGATGGATACCGTTCAGACACTCGTTCGCAAGAGCGCAAATATGTATCAGCGGGTGAGCGCTTTTGTGATTCTCACAGGAGCATTGGTCTGTTTATTGTATTTTCTCGGCTATTTCGCTCTCAACTCACGGTTTACAAATCAAGCGTTCGATGTGCTGGTCAATTCCAATATCAGGGGTCAGGTTGCATGGACACGATTGGCTTGGGGACCCTGGCCATCGGACTTGAAACTCTTAGAGCCCGTGCTGGTTGATTCGACGGGACGTACGGTTATCGAAGCCAAAAGCCTGACAATTCGGGATTTGGATATTCTTGGCCTATTCGAAAACCGCTTATCTGCCCGCGGTATCCACATCGACGCACCGATTACACGGTTGGTCAGTCTGGTCCGATCAGAACCCGGTCCAGACCCAGCGGATGACCGGGTGATGAACATCGCCGAAATGTTTTGGTCCATTGGTACACAAATCGATACCGGTGATTCAAAACCACTCGACCTCGATCTGACCCGAATCAAAATTCGGAACGCTGTCTTCATTCTGGACCACCCAAGTACGTCGATCGTTGCCCATGGCATTCAAATCCCGGCAGCCCGATTTCGGAGCTATTCCACCCCGACAGATAGTTTGATGGCCATCGAAATTGATGACCTAAAATTTGGCAGTATTGAGGTTCGAGTCGCAAAAGATACAGCCCTGAAAAAAGCGCTCAATGCGGATGCTGAAGATGTCTGGTCTTGGTCGCTTCGACACATAAAAATCGACGATTTCAACTGGAATGATGAGGACTTTAATTTCACCAAATTAAGGGGCTTGCTGAGGGGAGACCCATTCTTCCTTGAGGCCTTTAAAATGGAACTAGATCGGCCGGGTGTGCCCTATCTCAGCACTCGACTCAGACTCGATACGGACAAAATCGAAAAACACATAAATACATTTGTTAAATCTCCGGTCTCGGGACCAGCGACTCTTGATGCCACGGTCTCAGGGGAGGCTGATGACTTGAATGGAATCGCGCAAATCATCGGCAGTGACCTGGACTATCAGGGTATGAAAATTCAGACCCTACAGGCGGATATACAACAAGAGCAAGACGGCGCATTAAGCATAAATCGACTCGAGGCAGAGCTCGAGGAAGGCCGAATCGTTGGCCATGGTCTGTGGCGTTTTGAAGACGGCTATGCGAACCTGAGTTTGTTCGTGGATGACGTTCCATTGAAGCGGCTCCCCGTGGCGATTCCAACACCCGTCAGTTCAAGTCTAGGCGGTCAATTAACGGGTCACATATTTGCGGTCGCAAAAAATCTCAATCGTGATGTTCCCTTTTTCGCATTCAAGACGAATTTGGAGACACAGGCAGCCCGAAACCGCCCATTTGGTCTGGGCCGAGACGTAGATATCGATGGATATCTGGAGTTGCAAGACAACACATTCGACATCCAATCTTTCACCCTTTCGGACAAAACCCATAGACTCAATCTGAGAGGGCAATTTGATCTAGATACCTTTTTGATCAATGTTCGGGGCCAAGGCGTCATCGGCCAGCTCCGTCCAGTAACGGCGTCTTTTGGCTATCCGACAAAGGGGCGGGGCCGTGTCGACTTTGGGATTAAGGGTTTTGCCTTAAACCCGAGGTTTCACGCGAATATCAATGCAAAGAATGTCAGTTATAGCGACCTCCCAAAGTCAGCGATCAAGGGGAAGGTGGCCTACCAAGGTGGCTTATTAGATTTCGACCAAGTGGCGTTAAAATCCGACAATGGATCCATTGGCTTTAAAGGTCGTCTATCCTTATTGAAGCCGGGAAAGCCCATGGACTTTCGTCTAAATGCTCGACAATTTGAATTGGCATCTCTGCCCTTCATCGACGGATTCTCAGGCCGCTCCGCCGTCGACGTACGACTCCGCGGCCCCCTCAAACAACCGCGTATCACCGGGCGAGGTCGAATCGCGCGCCCATGCTGGAAAACACCATATGGGGACAAGCCTCTCTGCTTTCGACGCGTAGAGGTCATAGGCGATTGGTCCGGTCAAAAAGTGAAAATCGACACCTTGAAAATCGACGACCGTCGAAAAACGCTCCTCGACATAAAGGGAAGCGGACATATCAAACGGTTAAATTTTTCTGGTCAGTTGAAAATCAATGGAGTGCCTTTAGATTGGGTCAACCATTTCGTCAAAGACTCCGTACCTATCGCCGGCCGCTTGACAGCCGACATCGCGCTTTCAGGTAATTTGAAGGCGCCTGCGGGCGAAGGGCAAGTGAGTATTATCGATGGTGCATACGGAGAATACAAACTGGGACGGTCCGAATTTGAGATTCGGGCTGACAAGAAACGGATGCAATTGACGGGTCAACTCTTTGATGACCTTCGCATCAGTGTATCTACGCCATTGGTCAGACATTTAAATCCGGGCAGCGGTCTCATCGAATTTGATGGGTTTAGCATCGAAGACCACCTTCCCCAGCTTGCAGACATCGCCTTGAAATCAAAGATGACCGGTCGCATCGAATTCACTTTTGATCCGTTCAAACCAGCACTTATTGGCGCAACTGCCAAGCTCGAACAACTTCAGACAAAATATTCTTTTGAAGACGAGGTCAGCTATGCCGCCGATTTGAGCAACCCTGTCGAATTCAAATGGGATGGCAAAAGGCTCAAGACCAAGCAACTTGCACTGCGTCTGCGAGCATTTAATCTCGAAGAGTTTGGCCAAAAAAACCAACAGTATGAATCATCGCTTCGGCTAGATGGCGATATTCATGCCGACGGACGATTGGACATGAGTACCCGGGGTAAAATCAACCTGGGGCTGGCTATGCCATTCTTGAAGAGCGTATTCAGTGAGGCGAGCGGTGAACTGACCGTGGATGGCACCTTTGGTGGGTTCGTTCAAGCGCCAAACCCAGATCTAAAGTTGGGTCTGACCAAAGGTGAATTTGTACCGAGAGCAGCCATCATCGGCTCGCAACTCGACCTGCTGCATCCAGCAGTATTTACCGTCGAAGGTAAACAGAAAAACACAACCCTCGACCAGGCAAAAAAAGATGCGGGAGCCTTTACCGTAAGCCTAGTCAGAGGGTCGAAAGCAGCAGAATCTAAGGGTGAGATGCGCCTGATGCGAGACGACTCTGTCATTCGAGTAAATGATGTACTGGTGACAACGAAGGGCTATACGCTGGACCGCATACGCGTCGGCCTGTCTGGAAGTGAAATCGGACTGAATGTACCTCGGGTGGTCAGGGGAACATTTGATACGCCCAACCTGGTCTACGAATCTTGGATCAAAAACTTCGATGACAGACGAGACGAACGGCGAATGAAGATCTCCGGAATAATCGAGGTAATTCAGGGCGAATATTTGGCTGATTTAACGGGCGTAGCAGAACTCAATCAAGGATTCCGGAATCGGCTCAGTGGGCGTACTCAAACTCGAACCATCAGCGTCTTTGAACGGATCCCGTCCCTAAAAAGACTGATGCTTGACCTGAGTGTCGTAGGTGAAGGTGGATTTTACATAAGAAATCGAGTTTTGACCCTCACGAACAATCTCGAAATCGGTCTGGATTTAGAAGGAATTAAGGGTTTTTTGTACAACATGCCTCACGATACAGCCGATGAACGACTGGCCATCTCGGGCACAGTGACCGTTTTACCGGATTCAACCATCACCTATGCGAGGCGAGAATTCGATGTATCAAATGGGGTCGTCAATTTTGGCGGCCGTAATTTCCTTGATGCTCAAATTGAAGCTAATCGAACGTTTACTCTGAGAACCGGTCAGAGTGTCTCAACCGCGTCGACAAGCTTTGACTCAGGGTCAGAGGATATCCGATTAGAAGAAGTGGTTTTGTCTGCTCGGCTGGCCTTTCCTACCCGCGAATCTCCACCCAGCTTTGCCTTTGACCTATCGAGCAATAGCGGCGCGAGTAAGTTCGAAGTGGTCATGCTGGTGCTGACGGGCAGTTATCCTGAGAATCTCAGCGGCGCGGCCGGTGCTCAGCCAGCAACCGAAGTGGTTCTCGCTCCGCTACTCAGTCTAGTCGAGCGACCTTTGGAAGATACGTTTAAAGTCGATTTAACCCTCACACCACTGTCCACTGGAACCCTGTATATCGATGCAAACAAAGTTCTTTCACGGCGCCTATATCTGTACTCCCGAGTGCTCGTTGGTGAAGAACAGGATGGCAATCCACAGCAGTTTGGATTGAGATATCAAATCAATAATGTGGCCTTCGGCGAACTATCTAATGAAAGACTGGGCAGTAATATCTCGACGACTGGTCGACTCAAATTAAGGGTCAATCTGAATTGAGATACTGGTTGACCATAAGCCTAGTGTTGGCTCACGCAGCACCCACCCTGGGTGCCGGTCCAGACGATGCGCTGACCATAGGTGATGTGCAGTCACAAACAGCACGGTGGGAAAATTGGACACTCGCCACGAATGTTGATGTGCAATGCGACATCCCAATTTGTGATGCCGATCAAAATCGACAAAAGCTCATCGGTTTAATCAATTTGAAACAAGGCGATAAAATCACGAGCAAAGGCGTGGCTGAATCATGGAGCCGCTTGATGAGAACCGGCTACTTTAGACGCATCACGGTCCGATGGAAGCCCGTTAAGGGTGGCCGTCACACGCGCATGGTTTTTAATTGTGTCGGGCATGTCATTATCCAAGACTTAGATGTCGTCTATGCGAGCTGGGCGAGCTGGTTCTATCCCAAGCAATTTGTTGCAGAGATTCGGAAAAGGCTGCCTTTGCGACGTGGTGGCAGCTTTCCACCCATCAAATCAGACGGAACATTTGCAAAACGAGATCGAGATTTGATCGAGCAATATGAGACCCGTGTGCTAGACCTCTATAGGCGGCAGGGATACTTGGGGACTGAAGTCAAAATCACCCCCTCTTACTTCGGACCCAATGGGAAGAAAGTAAAGGTCGCCGTTCGTATCAAGGAGGGTGAACAACCAAAGATTGGTCAGATTTTGATCAAAGGTGCCGAAGGAATGCCGTACTGGAAAATCATCACCCAAGTTTCGACCGGCGAACGCACAGATTTTTGGCGAGGGTTCTTCGGTCTTTTCGGCGTCGGACGATATGCTAGACGGACACTAAAAGAAGAACTCACAACTGTTGAAGACCTGTATCGACGGGCTGGCTGGGTCTCAGCGAGGGTCCGTTTAGAGCCTGATTTAGCCGAGAGAAATGGTCGCGTATATCCAAAGGTCCGCATCGTTGAGGGCAAACATCTAATCACTCGTTTTGACGGTAACGAAACTCTGTCCGACGGTGAACTTCGGCAAGTTTTAACCTTTAGCGAATCGGGAACCTTTGATGAAACAGAGGTTTTAGAAAGTATTCGGAAAATGAGGGGCTTGTACCAAGCCGCTGCACGTTATTTTGTCTCGATCACAAGCGTCCGGAAAGCGCTCGGAGAGGGTCGTTTCAGCATCACATTTAAAATTGATGAAGGCCCTTCAGTCTATGCCAGACGCATCAGAATTCGTGGCAATCGGGCCCTGGACGAACGAGATATCTTAGGTGAAATGGAAACAAAAGGGATCGCACCTGACGGCGTCGTCAATGCACTCACGAAGTCGGCTGGCATCGTTCAGGATGAAAAACTCATCAATGATCTCAATCGTATCCGCGACTTATATAAACGCAATGGAATGCCCGGACTTAAGTTTAGGTGCGCGAATCCGAAATTGGGCGCACAGGAGTGGAGCGTTCTCAGGCAATTACGAGAACAGGAACAAGCGGACACCGGTCCAGCCATCGACGAGTCCATGTTCAGTGGTCAATTTGATGTTTGGAGTGACAACCCATTGACCCACCATTGCTTCCAAATCATCTCCGATGACGATCCCCGCTTCGTCAACATCCAAATCGATGTTGATGAAGGCTTAAGAACCGTGATCGATAAAATAGAACTCTCAAAAATTGTCGGCCAAATGGATGCTCAAATGCAGACTGAAGCCAGAGCGCTACTCCAAGAACAAGGGGTCATGGATGAGTTTGGGCGCTGGACTCGAAAACTGGGCTTTACCCAAGCCAGACTTAAAGCCCTTCGAGGGTTTATCCTGCGATACTACCATCAAAATGGATATCTCTCCGCTCGAGTTGACTCGGCGTGCGAGCTTTCATCCGGACTGATTCTAAAAGGCGACTCATGCTCAGAGGACAGACTTTATGGCCTGCGTTTAAACCGGGTATTCTTCGAAATTGACCCGGGTCCTCAAACCCTCGTATCAGGGATTTTATTGAGGGGTAACCTCTCGACTAAGGACTCTATCCTGAGAGATGAATTACTTCTCAAGCCAGGTCAGCCTCTCGGCAGTGATGGCCTATTCCTAAGTCAAGCAAACCTCCGTTCGCTGGGCGTTTTCTCAGCCGTAAACATCGAATATATTGGTCGACAATCGGAAGATTGGGTGGCCACTGACGAAGGGCTCATTAAAGATCGTGATGCGACCGTCGTGGTGACGGTCGAAGAGTCAAAATCAAAATTACTCGAAGCCTATTTGGGTCTACAAATTGATTCGACCCCCCTGGAAGAAGAATTGCCAGTTCTATACGCAGTTGGCACCACCATCCGACATCGAAACTTTTTAGGACGAGCGCTCGAAGTGGGTCTTGGTTTTTCCCACAGCAATCGCGTCGATGCGGTCACAGATATACAAAACGACGATTCTGTGTGGCGAACGGGTCCATTTTTTAAGAATAGACGACTGTTCGGAACTCGGCTTGACTTGGCCATTGAGACCTTGTTCGAACGAGGTCGAACAAGCCAGCGTGACGCCTACCAAGAAGAACTCAACGCAAAGGCGACAATCGGTTTTGACTTCTACAACCTATCCTATCCTGCAAGATGGGGTCGTGGCCTGAGAGCGACGTTGAAAACCGAGTTTGTACAAGAACGGCTCAGACCCCTGACTCGGGCAGGCGAACGACCCCTATTCGAGGAGCCGACCAAACAAGTAACCGTATCACCTTCACTCTCTTGGGATCGACGAGATAGCCCATTGCACCCAACTCTTGGTTGGTTGATCTCAGCACAAGCAGAATTTGTATTTCCCGAGTTGATGAACATAAACGAGCTGCCCATCAAAGCCACCCTGACAGGTCAATACATCAAGTCGTTCTTCAAACGGCAATTCATCATTGTTCCCAATCTAAGAGTCGGGGCGGTCTGGACCGACTTGAAAGAGAGTGAATTACAATCCGATTTCTTCTTTAAGGCGGGTGGCGATGGTGTTGCTCTGCCAATCAGGGGGTATGAAGACGCTGCGGTGGATGCGTGTAATGGCTCGGAGAACAACGGTCGTGGCAATTATTGCGAAGACGTTTTTCCACCGGGGCTGTCAGCGGAGGATTCATTTGCGGTTGCGTCAACCATCGGCGGACGCTCAATGTTCTTGGGCGGTCTGGAGCTTCGTTTTCCCACTTTTGTCATCGACGATATGTGGTTTGCCGCATTCACAGACATTGGGGCTGTGGCTCCGTCATGGTCTGAGATGTCTAAGGATCGGATCCGATCGAGTGTTGGTGGCGGGTTGAGATGGCTGTTGAGTGGACAGATCCCGCTGAGGCTTGATTTAGCCTATCCCCTCAATCGCACTCAATTCAGCGATCAGAACCTGCGCGTTCACCTCAATATTTTCTACGCGCTTTAAGAAACAGTTCGCAGTCTCCTGTGCCCTCGGATAGGTCTCCTCAAGTATACACAGCAGTTTGTCTTGACCTTGAGTGGGCTCGACGATGAATATGAAAACCAAAGACTCGTTTTACAAGTGGAGCTGCCACCGACTTGCTAGGATTTCAAAGCGTATGACCTCCTGTAGATTAAGACCGTTGCCATTAGCATTAAACACTCTATTTATTTTCTTTTGTCTGACTTCTTTGGCTCAGTCTGAAGTCCGTGTGCGCTCACCGGAAACAGCGGGTACAACGAAAAGCGGTCACACACTGAGAGTTGTCAAGAAGTGCATCTCTAAATGCAGACACATGGCCGATAGGCGTCAGTGTAAAGAGCGCTGCCAAAAACGACTGCTAACCAAAATTAAATCCAAAGACTGTTGCAAGATGCCTGCAGTGCGCTGTCTGGCATGCCAAGCAAAAGTATCCATCGCTGACTATTGTGCGCAGCGCCCTGAAACCAATGGCTGTGCGCCACCCAAGGCGGAAAAGCCTGAGTGTTGCGAGGACGCATTCGCAACCTGCATAGCCTGTCAGACGGGCAAGACCATCAATGAAGTTTGCAGAGATAAACCTAAACTCCCTGGCTGCAGTGGGGCAATTAATCACCCATGCTGCCGAGAGCCTAAGGCGCAGTGTGTTGCATGCAATCTCGGAATCACGGTGGCCTATTTTTGTAAAGACCATCCAGATTCAGACGGCTGCCCAAAGAAAACAACACCCACTGTGGAACCCAAGAGCGATAAGAGTCAGTATATCGTCAAATAAATGGGCCGCACTCGGCCTTTTTTAAATCAGGCCCTATTCAGCAATAATTATGCGTCTATCGGACCGCTTTTGTAGCAGGCTTTCGTATAACGATTGAGTGTGACCGTTGGGAGTGCCTGCACCGTTCTCGACCTGAGGCACCTGCTGAGTCTTGTCGGGAGGCCACTGCGTAAAATCGTATTCTTCGTTTGGCTGAACGGTCTTGAGCACCTGTTCAAAAATCGCTCTTACAGCAGCATAGGGATCTGATTTGAGGATGGGCTTTAAGCCGTCCAACCAACGGTCAGTGCCACTCGCCGCGCGCGTGCTTGCCCAACCTAAATGCCAAGCAGCAATCGCTCTTTGAGCGGCATCACCAGAGAGCAGCCAAACCAAACCGGCGGGTTGATCCAATTGGGAAAAGTCTTGGACGGGCATGTCCTGCGTTTCTTGTTGATACCATTTTTCGGTCCAAGATTGAGCCCAACGAACGGACTTGTCCATGTGACACAAATTGCATGCGTTCGGCCGACCACGCTGATGCATCAAAAATGGCTTTGGATTCTCAACTCGGTGTGTACGAGATGCCCCTAAAAGTCCGTAGGTTGTATGGGGCATATGGCAGTTCTGGCAGTCGCTTCCACCGCCACTTAATGGATGGTGGCTATGACTCGTCGGATCGTCCACGTAGCCTTTATGACAGTCTGCACAAGCCGCATTTCCCCGATGCCCAGCTTTGAGTTGGTCATCGGGCTCATGTCCATGCATCGTGTGGCAGCTCGCACAGGTCATCTCACCAGCAGACGTACAGGCCGAATCGAGCATGCCGTTAAGGGCTCGACCGGCTGTGCGCATGGTTCCATCATCCCAAAACGCGTTCCAATCATATGGTTTGAACGCAACGCCTGTGTAGCCGAGGGTATCAAGAATGGCGTACCACTGTTGGTCGGACCATTTGGCCACAGCCAGAAAACCACCTCCTGGATACGGTTCAAAGTCACCATTCAATGCGATCTCATCAATGAAAACCGAGAGGTTTGTTCTGGCTTTGGGTCCGCCGAGAATGTGTAACCCATCTGTGCTCAAACCGGCTAAATGAAGCGGACCTGTCCGCCCCCGAATCTCCGGGAAGCCCCGACTCTTAATGGGTTTTAAAACAGGACGTTTTCCAATCAGTGGGGACGGTTCTAAACGCAGAAACGTGCGGGTTTTAGCCAGGTCGTCTCCAGGCTTATGGGCATCGCCCAAGAGGTCTCGTTCTCTGCCCTTTAAATGAGCAAACAAACCATGACATTGGCCGCACACATTGATGCTATCATCGGTGGGTTTGAGGGGGGCTGAGATCTGTTCTAATGGTCGCTTGAGCCAGCCTAGGTACCGATTGATTGGACTTTGATAATGAGCCACATGAGTCGTTGCAGACCCATGGCAAGACTCACAGGAAATCCCTAACTCGGCCACTTGGCTTTGTGTTGAGGTCGCAGCGCGATCGGCACCGCGAAATCCACTGGTCGTATGACAATAGACGCATTCGTCATTCCAAACGGCGGGCGGTTCGGGACCCGTGGGCGCAGGTCTTAGGAAGGACATCTCGACAGGAATCCATCTCTGACCCTTAATCCACCAAACCCAAGGGAGCTGAATCAGCCAGCCGTCTCCAACAGACAACCAATAGTTCTGCATATGATGCGACCCGGTCAGCATCGCCACCGTCGCCGTCTTTCTCCCGCCATCGGGTTGGGTATGCTCGGCCTTATAGAGACCCGCGTCCTGAAAAAGTCGCCAGCGTCCGACCAGACCTGTCAATTCTTGGTTGAATGGAGCAAGGACCGTGTCGGCGGATGGCAGCTGAGTCATCGTCTTGTGGTAACTGGCATTCCACGTTTCCCATTCCCCCGGATGACATCGCCTGCATGTCTTCTGACCCGTACCGTCTTCTTCAGATTTGATCTGGACCACCGAGTCCAATGGAACCGTAGGCTCTGTTTGTCGACTCAGCGCCAGTGCGGCAACCGCACACGCGAGCAAGATCGATAACCTCCACCCTCCGTAAAAGGCGCCTAAGGCAATCGTGATGGCAATCAAGAACCACAGCAAATCGACAAGTCCAGTCTCAGATCAGATTCTGAATGCAGAATAATCCCGGTTTCGAATACAGAATACTCCCGCTACAGAAGCGTGTACACTCACCATCATCAAACACCCAAAGATCTCGACAAAGTCAATCTCTGTTTTTAAAAGGACACCCTCGTGGATGACGATCACCCCTATCTGTCCCCTGACCAACTGCCCGATGTGAGAGATGGTCTGACCCGAGAGCAAAGGGTGATCTTATACACGTTGCATCAAGCTCAAAAAGAGAGACCTGGACGCTCAGTTCCGACCTTAATGCTCTATGGACGAGTCTGCGAAAAAATAGCCATTCCAAAAGACCGTTTTCAACGCCTCCTGGCTGAATTAGTTGGTCGAGGACAACCGACGAGATAAGGCAGCATGTCTGCCGATCGACATGAGGTCCCAAAGGTGCAATAAGAGTTTGCATCTGTAATCTGAAAGACCAGGGCCAATCGAGAGCAATGTCTAGTCCGTCTGTCGCAGAATCATCCGAGAGTCCATCTGACTCAAATTCGAATCTATACGCTCAGTCTGCCAGCGGTTGGACCCAAGCATTGATCGCGTTGATCCTGGTTGGTGAATGCCTTGGTCTTGCAACCGTCGTCGACCCGCCGCATAAACATGTTCTCGGTCTTTTTGGCAATGGCTCTCCCTTTCTGAGTTCGGCTTTACTCGGCTCATTTTTAATTTTTCTAAGCCAAAGACCCGGACTTCGGACGAGCCTACTGGTCGGTCTTGTGGGTGTCATGATCGACATCGCTCTCAGCCGCTATCGACCTGGCGGCCCTCACACGCCGTACCAAGTGCTTTTAAACTTAGGAACCGGTCTCGGTTTGACGGCCATCGCGACTCAAATCGGCCTGCAATCGTTCCGCTCAAATCGGTCATCAGGCATCCTCCAAAAAATGTACCTTCTTCCCGGCTTTATTGCGGCCAGCATTAGTTTTATAGGACTGACGCGACTACTCCATCCCCGGGTTTTCGATGCATCGGTCTATATGATCGACTCCGCATTTTTCCAATCGCCATCTTTCCAGATCGCCGCAGGTGTGGCGTCAATGCCCCTATTACGAGGCCTACTTGTTCTTATTTATATGCATCTCCCTGCGGCTGCAGCGGCTGTTTTCGTCCTGTCTAAACGACTAAAAGGGCAGAATGAAAGTGGGATTTTATCGGCATTTCTTTGGGTGGGGGTCGCCGGCTTTGCCCTCTACCACATCATCCCGGTTGTCGGACCAACCTACTTTTTCAGATCAGGGTTTCCGGGTGACCCGCCGGACCCGGAGAAGATGAAGTCAATTCGCTATTTGGCAATACCAGAATATCGAAACTGTTTTCCATCCCTTCACACCGCATGGGCCTTAGTTGT
>MDTC01260067.1_pt1 | contig 21051 bp, 16 predicted proteins | sample 811181 | NCBI WGS metagenome assembly MDTC01 (sample SAMN05326644, study PRJNA326480) | marine metagenome | isolation source: seawater | place: Pacific Ocean: North | collected 2011 | reverse complement strand
TTTTATAAGAAATTTATAATCCCATGTGCTTTGATAATTGCAATATTAATGACAGGGGCTGTATTTATGCATTTCAAAGTTTCAGATGAAATCCATAAGTTTTTTCCTGCCGCTTTGATGTTGGTTTGTAGTGCTGTAATCATAGCGATGTCCAAAAAGGCAACCAAGCTTAAAGCGTGAGCCAAGCAGTCAAATAAAACCTCTAATTTTTTATAAGAGTGAATTTTTATAAACGGCCCAATTTTAAGGGCCTGTGAGATAAAAAGACTCGGAGCTCAGATTATTTAAGATCAATATTTGATTATGTTAGACGATTAATTATATTTGGATTGCTAACCAATAAATATAACAAATGAAAAAATTAATTTTAGTAATGTGTACAGCCGCCATATTTAGCTGTCAAACAGAAAAAGGAATCGTTGTGACCCTAGATGATGATAAATCTAAAACCGTTTTATCTGCTTATGATGATTATTTGAATAATGACACAGATGAATGGATTGGAACTGTTTTTTCAGCGGAATCAAAAGTATACAGCAACAGTGTAGAGCCGATTACAATTGAGGAAAACTTAGAAAATATTGCAATGCATCATGAGCTTTTTGATGACATCTCAATGCAGTTTGGCGACAGTGAAGATAAAGCGTGGGTTCAAACGGTTACTTATCCTGAGATTGGGACCTTTTCTCAAGCATGGTTTACATGGAAAGCCACTGGAAAAGCCAGCGGGACTGTAATTGAAGTCCCCGTCCACATTGGATACGAATGGAAGGATGGATTGATTGTAAATACGTGGTTGCACAGTGACCAGAGTAAATTAATTGCTGAAGTCCAATTTGTTGAATCAATGAAAGAATAATAAGCCTGTAATTTAAAACCTTTCTTTACAATAAAAAACCTGCAACTTTAATTGCAGGTTTTTTATTGTAAGACTGAGTTAATCTACACAAACAACTTTTTCTATATTAATAATATTTAAAGTTACATATTTAGTTTAAATTCACAATTTTAAGATTTATTTCTAGATTGTAGACTTTTAAAATTTTAGTTAAAATGGCTTTAAACCCCGTATTTGTAAGTTTTTTAATGTCTCTGCTATTTACCAGCGTTCCTACAAGTCCCAAAGAATCTTTGACACCAGAAGCAGCGGTATCTAAGGTTTTTTATGAGCCCGCTTATGAAGTAGAAGTCAAGCGCGATATTATCTATGGTTATGGCCTAAGTCACGACTCCTTTGCATTTGAAAACCCTACGGAAATGGCTTTAAAGCTAGACATCTACAGTCCTAAAAACAACCTTTCAAATCGCCCGGTTGTGGTTTTAATTCACGGTGGGGGTTTTAGAAGTGGAACCAAAGATTGGTCTCAATTTATTGATTTATCCAATTTTTTTGCCAGTCGTGGTTGGGTTGTTTTTAATATTGATTACCGACTTATGAGGCATTTCGGTAGCCTCCCTAAAGCATGGGCTACAATGGTAGACCTAAGAAGCTCTTCCAATTCCAAAAAGAATCAAGCCAAGGCGTCTTATCCTGCTATAAGGGATTCCAAAGCGGCCATTAGATGGATTGTTGCTAATAAAAACGAATTGGGTATTAATCCAGGTTATATCACTGTTGGTGGCGGTTCAGCGGGTGCCGTGGCTGCCATAGCAGTTGGGATTTCTAACACTGTTGATTTTAAAGATGAATTAAGTGTGCAAGCAGATCCTACGCTATTGACCACAAACCTCAACCAAACTTACAAAGTCAAAACAGTTTTAGATTTTTGGGGCAGTAAAAGCGGTGTAGATGCCATCAGCCGTTTGTACAACAAAGAACTCTACAATGAGAATAACCCAGCATTGTTTATTGCGCACGGCACGGACGACCCAACAGTTTCTTATCAAAAAGCGAAAGATTTAGAGGCGGTTTATAAAACAACCGGAGCCCCCTATATTCTATATCCGCTGAAGGGTCAAGGTCATGGGCCCTGGCGCTACAAGCAGAATGGTAAAAGTTTAGGGGATTTAGCACTCAAATTTATAAGCAAACAACAGCAATTAGAAGTCCTTTGATCACAGATTTGAATATAAATCTCCCAAATTATTTAGGCATTTGCGATATAAGGAAATGAAGAATGGTGAAGGTCTATCCTTAAATCACCGTCTACCAATTGATAGCCAAAAGTATACTCTACTTTAGCCTCATTTCCATTTAAATCCGTAAAGAAATAGTTCCCCATGGCGATGGCTCTTTTTTCTTCAAGTATCATTCCAGAGTTTTCAAAGCGAACTTTTGTCCATGGTTGGATTGCAAATCCTTTGTCTTCTCCACAAGCTCTGTCGTCTCCTGCAATAAAGTAGGACAATGCCTCAGCTTTTGAAGGTCTAAATTGTTCTAACTCACACTTGGTGGGTTTAAACAATACTTCGGCCGTATCAAAAGCATAGCGCGCGTCTAAAAAGGCGGATGCAAAAGTCTCACATTCTGTTCTTGTGTCTTTTAAAGCGCCAATTTTAACAACGCCATTGCCCCATTTTTCTTGGGCCTCTAATACTTGTTCTTTTGTAATCATATTTATTTAATTTAGGTTTTATATTTAATTTTTAATCTTTTTCCCAATGGCTTTTTTAATAGTTTTTTTTATGCTCAGGTCTGTATTGTATATCAATCCGAACTGTAAAAATGTTTTTGCTGCCGATTGCACCTCTTGTCTTAAAACGCCCAGCTGAAAATGCATATTGCCAGCATATTGATACCCAAGACCTAAATAGAGCCTATTGCGATCAAAAAAGCGGGCTTTGTCATTGATAAACAGCTCGTCGTAAATCCCTATATACAAGCTGCCCTCTTCTAAAGTCGGACGGTTTATAGGAACAAATAACATCAAGCGGTAACGAAAACGCATTTTAAAATCCGATTCGATAAAGCGCTCTTCCACGCGGTAGCGGTGTTCAAATTTTACGCGTCCGATCTTGTTGGTCGTTAGAAACTGTTGCCAAATTCGATGTTCTTCGGTTTCTGGACTTTTTCGGTCGGATTCATACAAATGGTTCCCAATATGGGCATAACCAAAAGTGGCAAAGGCCTTGGGGTTAAAATGATAATTAAGCCCTGTTCTAAGCAACAATTGTTCAATATTTGTGGGACTGATGGTATGGTTTCTGTACTGAACCTCAGAGTGAATGCTAAATTTTTCACTTATTTTATTTGTTCCAAAATACATCAACCAGTTTCCTGTATCATTTTGTGCGCTTAAATATAAGGCCCCAAACAAAAAAAGTCCAACACAATATTTTATTTTTTTACTCACAGTTTAGGCTTTTGGACTTAATTTAAAAAATTCAATAATACTTTCAGGGTTCTTGACGTTGCCTCGTTCCGAGATTAAAGTGATGTCAATATTGCGGTTTTTTGCTTTTAAAGAAAAATCTTCTAATATTTCAATAATGTCATAATCTAAAAACCTGGTTTTTTTAACATCTATCTCCAAACTAGAGTCTGTAGCAATCTGGTCTAGCTCCTTTAAAATGGCTCCTTTGTTGATAAAGGTAACCTCTTCAGCAAGGGTCATTTTTATTTTTTTATCACCATTGCTATTGTCTTCGATATTTAGAAAATGAGAGTTTTGGTAACTTTTAAATAAAACAACGACCACTCCAACTGCCAGTCCCATTCCAATGCCAACCAGCAAGTCTGTAAAGATAATTCCAATCACCGTGACAATAAAGGGAACAAACTGTTTCCAACCTTGTTTGTAAATACTTACAAAAAGGGCGGGTTTTGCCAATTTATAGCCCACAATAAAAAGCACCGCTGCCAAAACAGACAATGGAATCATATTTAATAATTTCGGAATGATCAAAACAGAAATCAACAGTAAAAAACCATGAATAATTGCAGACATTTTTGTCTTTCCTCCCGACTGTATATTGGCTGAACTGCGTACAATTACTTGGGTGATGGGCAGCCCTCCAATAAGACCAGAAATGATATTTCCACTGCCTTGTGCCAAAAGCTCTCTATTGGTTGGGGTCACCCGTTTTCTGGGATCGAGTTTATCGGTGGCTTCTACGCATAGAAGTGTTTCCAGGCTGGCCACAAGTGCAATAGTGAAAGCAGTCACCCATATCTGTGGATTTGTAATTTCACGGAAATTAGGACTTCTAAATTGTCCTAAGAATGAAGAGAAGTTGTCTGGTGTTGGGACACTGACAAGCTTTGCAGTGTCAATTGCCAGAACGCTGTTGTCTTTGGTTAAAATATAATATACAATTCCAACTGCTACCGCTACAACAGGTCCTTGAACAATTTGGAAAATCTTATAAGACTTTGACAGCCATACATTCCAAATGATCAAAATTGCCAATCCAATACAAGCGATAAGGGTTGCACCTGGACTTATAAAATTGAACATTTCGTTAAAACTGGCATTTTCAGCCAAAGCTTTTTCATACCCAAAAAAATAGGGGATTTGTTTGATGACAATGATGATTCCAATTCCAGTGAGCATGCCCTTTATCACAGAGGAGGGAAAGTAATATCCAATAACGCCGGCTTTGAGAAGGCCAAAAACGACTTGGATAACACCGCCCAAAACAACGGCCAGTAAGAAGTTTTCAAACCCTCCAAGGGTAGTAATAGCGACCAAAACAATGGCAGCAAGTCCCGCGGCGGGGCCGCTTACCCCTATGGCTGAGCCACTGAGGGCACCGACGATGATACCTCCAATAATTCCCGCAATGAGTCCTGAGAATAATGGAGCCCCACTGGCCAATGCAATGCCTAAGCAAAGCGGCAATGCAACAAAAAACACAACAATACTTGCCGGTATATCGGCCTTAAAATTTTTAAATGGATGTAAATGATTCATGACTTAATTCAATAGTCTATTTAGTTAAAAAAAAATGGTTTTGATGTTTGAAATATGCAGTTTTGAGTGCAGGACACTTTTAGGTTTCAATTTCTGGAGGTGGCGATAATATATCTGTGACAAAAGAATTTTTAAATTGGTTTTCACGTGATCTGGCTAGCTTTATAAAGTCTTTAAAATTGAGCTCTGACCAATGCTCATCATCAACTGGGTTTCTTTTTTCAAATTCGAATTCCTCTGCTTCCGATTTTTCTGATTCGCTGGTATCACCGCCATCATTCCATTCGATTGCAGTGAGCGTTGACGGAACATCCAGAAGTTCTGAAAGTGGTTCAGAAATCATACTGAAGAGCAATGTTGCTGCAATTAAAAAAGCAGTTTTTTGAAATCGGTACAAACGCGTTTTATTCATTTTATAGTATTAAATACAAGCTCGGTGTAAAATCTAATGATGTTGTTTTCGCCTTCTTTAAAATCGGTTAAAGAGGGGAGATGCTCCGCGAAAAATCTTTGATTGTGAGCGCCCTCAATAACCGTTGATACCAGCATATGAGGAAATTCAAATTTAGGATTGTATTCTAAAATAAATCCGCTAACCCTTTGAACAAGCTGTTTGTAGGTCTTAAAAAATCCTTTTTCATTTTCAATGTCAATGTCTTTGCTGTGATAGGCCTTTGAAGATTCCGTAATGATGATTTTGTTTAATAAAATCTCATTGATAAAGGAAAAGTCACTGTCCTGTTTGATGTCTGCCGAAAGCAACTCAATAGCTGTTTTGATTTTTATTTTGGGGTTTTCTAAATTGTTGGTGTGCCATAAAATTTTATAGTCCATCCAACTCCAATACCAGTTGGCTAAATAAATTAGCAAGTTGTGTTTATTAGAAAAATAACGATAGACGGAACTTTCGTTAGAGCCTATGGCATCTCCTAGCTTCTTAAAGGTAAAGGCTTCAAAGCCCAATTCGTTGATCATCTCTATACTTTTGGAAATGATGTCTTTTCCCAGTTCAGAAGACTCAGGGTCTTTGGAATAAAGAGTTGGGCTGATATTGATTCGAATGTTTAAGCTTTCCATAGTAAAACTCTGCAAATATAATAGTATTACTATTGACAATAAACATAAATTTTCTTAAAAAAAATAAATTTCATGTTTAGACCGATTATTACGTCAATTCGCCGTTTGTTACGCCAATCGGCCGTTTATTACAACCCGTTTCGCTTTTAAAAGCAACTGGCTTATTTTTACTGCAGATTTGAATATCTTATTTAAATTGGTTAATTTTTGGTAAAAACACTGCTTTTAAGCAGTGTTTTTTTTTAATTAAAATTCAACGGCTTTCCGTTTGTTACACCAAACAGCCGTTTGTTACATCAATTGGCCGTTTGTTACACAGTGCTTTTTTAGTATGGAACTTAGAAGTATTTTTACAGTGTAATTTAATATCTTATTACAAGTTAAATTGGTTAATTGGTAGAGCACCGCTTCCCGCGGTGCTTTGCTTTTTAAGCACACTTCATTACAGTCAACTTGTAACCTTATTGTTGGGGTCATATTTTTAAATGTTTTTTTATGTTTGTCAAAATAAACAAAAAAACTCTCTGTTATCCTGATTATATTTAGATTTTCTCCATTAAAATATAAGTGGTTATTTCTTAACCGTATAGGTCTTTTTTTTAATTGTTGTTATGCAGCGCTTAAAAAAATCGTATTTTGTAGCAGTTAAAATTTATTTCTAAGCTTAGATTTGCTTTTAAAATAATCTGAACATCAATGAGATTTTTCTTATTTGTTTTTACACTGGCTTTTGGGGCTCTTGTCTTCCCACAGGAACACCCTCTGGTCATGTCATATGCCCCTGAAAATTATGGTGCTGAAAATCAAAATTGGGACATCGCTCAAACCGACAACCAGTTTATATACTTCGCTAATAATGCTGGACTTTTAGAATTTAATGGATCAAAATGGACTCTTTATCCTGTGCCTGATAACCATATAAACAATTCTATTGTTCGTTCTGTCAAGGCAATAGGCGATAAGATCTATTCAGGAAGCTATATGGATTTTGGTGTTTGGCAGCAAAATATAAAGGGATCTCTTGAGTATGAATCCATCCCCTCTAAACTTGGATTTGAAGTGGTTGAAGAGGAACAGTTTTGGAATATTGAAGCCGTCGATAATTGGATTTTATTTCAGTCGTTATCTAGAATATATCTCATTGATATAGAAAATAATGATGTCAAAATAATTGAATCAAATGAGGAGATATGGAATAGCTTCAATGTTGATGGGATCGTTTATTTTGCAAAAAAAAATAAGGGACTTTATAAAATTGTCAATGGCGATGTTGTTTTGGTCAGTCAGGACCCTAGATTGTTATCCTCTAGGCTGGTTGGTATTTCCAAACATAAGGATAAACATTTATTTATAACAAGGAACAATGGCATTCTTTTTTTAAAGGACAAAAGCCTTAAACAATGGAGGTTAAATCCTTCCTTAAAATTAGATAAAGTCGCCATTTACAGCGCTGCTCAATTAAATGACAACAGTCTGGTTTTGGGCACCATTTCTAATGGCATAATTCATATCAACGAAGATGGCAGCTTAAACTACAGCTTAGACTTTGAAAAGGGTTTAAACAACAATACCATTCTTTCGGTTTTTCAAGATCAAAAGAACAATCTCTGGCTTGGATTGGACATAGGAATAAGTCACGTCAATTTATCTTCCAGATTTAGGGTTTATAATGATGCCTCTGGTCAAATAGGGACTGTTTATGCTTCGATTGTTCATGAGAATGACCTGTATCTTGGGACCAATCAGGGGTTGTTTGTAAAAGCCCGAGATTTTGATGGACCTTTTGATTTTGTCAAAGGGACTAGTGGTCAAGTTTGGTCTCTCAAGCTAATTGAAGACACCTTGTTCTGCGGGCATGACAAGGGAACGCTCATCATTGAAAATAGGAACATAAAATCTAGATTTTTTGAGGCTGCTGGAACTTGGGATTTTAAAAAGATTAAAGGGAAGGAATTCATTGTACAAGGTAATTATAAAGGACTTCATGTTCTAGAAAAAAAATCTGGTCAATGGCAATATGATCGCCATATTAAGGGCTTTGATATTTCAAGTCGTTTTTTTGAAATTATAGATTCTACTGTTTATGTAAATAATGAGCTTAGAGGCTTGTTCAAACTTCAACTTTCAGATGATTTTAAAACAATTTTGGAGTCTACCAATGTGGCCTCAATAGATCAGGGAAGTGGCTCTAATTTTATTTATTTCTTAGGGGATTATTTCTATACATCTTCAAATGGAATTTTTGAACTGGATAAAAGATCTAATAGCTTTAAAAAAGCATCAAATTTAACTGAGATTTTTAAAGACTACCCCCTAAATACAACCCTTTTAGACGTTCGCTCAAATCCACAAATGAAATGGTGTTTCGCTGGGAATAATATTTTGTTTATTTCCCCAGGAAGTTTAACTAACAAGCCCAATATTGAGGAGATCCCTATTGTTTATTCTAACTTTAGAAATGTAGTGATGGGTTTTGAAAATCTAAGTAAAATTAGCGCAAACGAATTTTTACTGGGCTCATCTAATGGATATTATATTTTCAAACGAGATTTACCAAAATTGGACAACCAATACAGAATAGAAATTACTCAAGTAATGGCAAATCCAAAAAATAAATCCAAAGCCGCTTTGGATATCAAACCTAAAACGCATTTGGACAACAGCAATAATAATTTATATTTTGAATACAGTGTTCCACACTATGGTAATAACGTAAATACTAAATACTCCTATATGATGGAAGGTTGGTCGCAGGGCTGGTCGGATTGGGATTCAGGGACCTCTCAAGTTTTTGAAAACCTCCCATTTGGAGAGTATGTTTTTAAGGTCAAGGGAAAAGTAGGCAACACCAAAACAATTAACAAAGCGACATTTACAGTTGTAATAAATAAGCCTTGGTACTTATCGAATGTCATAATCTCAATTTATATCCTATTGCTAATAGTTGTCTCTGTAATGGTACACAATATTTATAGGCGTTATTTTAAACGACAACAAAAGGCATTGCTTCTAAAATCTCAAAAAGAAATGGCCTTGAGTGATTTGGAAAACAGTCAAAAACTTATGAAGCTTAAAAATGAGAAGCTTGAGATTGACATTGATAGTAAAAACCGCGAATTGGCCATTTCGACCATGAGCTTGATAAAGAAAAACGAGTTTTTAAACACCATCAAAACAGCCCTGCAGCAACAAAATACCACACAGGGTGTTCAAAAGGTCATCAAAATAATTGACAATAATTTAAACAATACAGATGATTGGAAGCTTTTTAAAGAAGCCTTTGACAATGCGGATAAAGACTTTTTAAAATTGGTCAAGGAAAAGCATTCAAATTTGACACCAAATGACCTTAAGCTTTGCGCTTATTTGCGGCTAAATTTATCATCCAAAGAAATTGCCCCACTTCTAAATATATCACCTAGAAGCGTTGAGGTCAAGCGATATCGTTTGCGTAAAAAGATAAATTTACCTCAAAAAGCAAGTTTAACCAACTATATTTTAGACCTGTAAAAGTAATAAAATCAAAAAAAAACTATACACTACCTCAACATCAAGCTAAATTACCACAACACTCCGAGTTTTTAAACACCTTTTGTTGTTATTTTTTTCTCTATAAAATCATTGATTATCAGAACAAAATAAAATTTTAACAACCTGTATGTATTTTGTTGGGTTTTTATTATTCGACCTAACACCCTATTGTGATATCTTTAACAAAAATCAAACAAACCAAAATTTTATGAAAAGAATATATTATTCCTTTTTGCTAATTACTTTGTGTTCATCATTTGCATTTACGCAAACGTTTTCAGTTAATGGAACGGTTAAATCTAGTGTGGACAATATGCCAATCCCTGGGGTCAATATTATTGTCAAAAACAGTTCTAATGGGACTGTCTCCGACTTTGACGGAAATTTTGCATTTGACAATCTAACTCCTGAGACCGTTTTAGTGTTTACGTATCTTGGATATAAAACCCTTGAACTTCCCGCGACCGCTGACATGCAGGTTCAGATGATGGAAGACAACGAGGCCTTAGATGAGGTCATCCTCATCGGCTATGGCTCCAAAAGTAAAAAAGATTTGACGGGATCAGTCTCTATGGTAAAATCAGAAACTATTGAGAAATTAAAACCCGTAGATGTTTCACAGGCCCTTCAGGGCAGAGCCACGGGTGTTTCTGTAACGACTGCATCTGGTGCACCAGGGAGTGGATTTCGGGTCCTAATTCGTGGGGTAAGCAGTAATTCTGATAATGATCCTTTGGTTGTTGTAGATGGTTATATAGCTTCGATGAACAGTATCAATCCGGATGATATTGAGTCCCTTACAGTTCTCAAGGATGCACAAGCTGCGATTTATGGTATCGAGGGTGCCAATGGCGTCATTTTAGTCACTACAAAAAAAGGGTCTAAAAATACAGCGCCCAAGGTTTCTTACAATGTTTACACTGGTATACAAGAAACGACTAAAAAATTATCCCTGTTAAACAATGTTGAATATGCTGGACTTTTAAATGAAAGCTATGCTGCAAACGGTGTCTCTCTGCCTTACCCCAATCTTTCAGCTTTGGAAACCAACACAGATTGGCAAGACAATTTATTTGATACTGTTAACATTAGCAATCACAATATCAGTCTTTCTGGAGGAACCGAAACGCTGACCTACTATTTAGGTGCTTCACATTTAGACCAAGAGGGGATTATTGCAAAAGACAAATCCAACTTTGTTCGAGATAATGTTAAATTAAGTTTAGGAGTCGATATAAACGACAAATTAACAACCAAACTAAACCTTAATTACTTTGCTAACAGTCGAAAAACTTTCAACGAATCAGGTTTGGGTGGCGTCTTGTTTAACGCCATTAGTTATTCGCCCTTATTCACCTTGGAACAGGAAGACACCAATGGACTTTTTGGCAACGAAATCATCAACCCCCTATCTCAAATCAGAGATACTTATAATTCCTATTTTGGAAATAGTATTGAGGGAAATTTCCAGTTAGAGTATAAAGTTTCGGATGCATTAACAGCGACTACGCGTATGGGTTTCAAATCTTATAGCGACAAAGCCAAGGTATTTTCTCCCATTGTAAATTACGGTGCTGGAAAGGTCTTCAATACAGACAGAAGCACAGTCACTCAAAGTAAAGAACAATTCAATTCTTACACATGGGATACTTTCCTTAATTATAAAAACACTTTTTTAGAAAACCACAACGCAGATCTTACAGTAGGGATGTCGGTGACTAAAGATTGGGGAGATGGCTTGTTTGCGACTGGTTATGATGTGCCAAATAATTCTTGGGAATTCGCGGATATTGCTTTGACTACTGGTACCAATGATGCTCGGGAGACAGGCTCTTACACTTATGACAACAGACTTTTATCTTACTTTACAAGACTACAGTACGATTTCAAAGGCAAATATTTACTTTCAGCCATGTTGCGAAGAGATGCTTCTTCCGCCTTTGACAAGGACTACAGAGTCGATTATTTTAAATCAATAACAGCCGGTTGGAAAATTTCAGAGGAAGCCTTTCTACAAGATAACTCTTTTATCAATTTTTTAAAATTAAGAACCAGTTATGGGACCCTAGGAAATTTGGTAGGCAGTGATTTATACAGAGCCTCTTTAAATGGAGAAGCCACCTATGTGTTTAACAATGCATTGACCAATGGAACGGCGCTTGGACCTTTGCCAAACCCTGTTGCTTCATGGGAAACAGCAGAAAAGTTGGACATCGGTTTGGACGCCCAACTCTTTAACAACAAGCTTGAAATTATAGCCGATTTCTTTTCAGAAGACCGAGTAGACCTTTTAATATCAGGATTGCCGTTCTCAGGGATTTTAGGCGCCTCTGCTCCTGGTTCTGGGACGCCTACTTTAAATGCGGGAACCACCAGAACTCAAGGATTTGAATTGCTGTTTAACTACAGCAATACAATTAATAATAACTTGTCATATAGGTTGGGTTACAACATTACAAAACTAGACAACGAAGTAATTTCAATCAATTCTGATGTGGCTTTAGAGGGCGGATCCTTTGGGGTTGGCCAGCCAGCCCCTTCTAGAATGGAGCTAGGTCAGCCCATTGGCTATTTCTACGGGCTTCAAACCGATGGTATATTTCAAACCCAAGCAGAAGTGGACGCGCACCCTGCTTATAACTTACCAGGACAAATTTCTCCACAGCCAGGAGATTTGCGTTTTGTAGATGTAAATCAAGACGGTATGGTTGATGACAACGATCGTACTTTTATAGGAAAGCCACTTCCCGATTATATCATGGGTTTCAATTTATCTATTGATTATAAAAACTTTGACTTTTCAGCTTATGCCTATGCAGAACTTGGCAAAGACATGGTTCGCAATTATGAGAGAGACCAACCCAATGTCAACCGTTTGGATTATTATTTAGACCGATGGACAGGCGCGGGGACCAGCAATGAAGTACCAAGGGCGACCATTGGGGCAACCAATAATAAAATTTTCTCTGATTTCTTTGTGGAGGATGCCTCCTTTTTACGGATACAAAACCTTCAACTCGGGTACAGTCTACCTTTAGCAGAGGGTGGGCCTATTTCAAAACTCAGAGTTTACACTTCTATAAACAACGCCTTTACTTTTTCAAAGTACAAAGGATTTGATCCTGCAGCGACGTCAGGACAACCCATCGGTGGCGGTATTGACCCTGGATTTTATCCAGTGACAAGACAATATTTATTAGGACTTAATATTTCATTTTAAAATAAAGAATAATGAAAACAACAAATAAAAACATATTATTAGGGGCATTGGGCATAATATTAGCCTTTGGAGTTTATTCTTGTGAAGATAAGTTCCTTGACGAAGAAGAAAATTACCTCATAGACTCAGAAAATTATTTTAACTCTGAAGATGACTACTATTTAGCACTTGTAGGGGCTTATGATTTATTACAAGCAACTTATGTCAACAATTTACTGGGCGAGATTGCATCTGACAACACCCTTTGTGGGGGTGAAAGTGCTACAGATACGCCTGGTTTCCAGCAAATTGACGACATGACACACACGCCGCTGAACAACAATTTAAGAGATGTCTGGAATTGGATGTTTGCAGGTGTCAAACGGGTTAATTATTTTTTAGAATTCCAAGATAAGACAGATTTTGATGGGCGAGATCAAATGGTTGCAGAAGTTCGCTTCCTAAGAGCCTATTACCATTTTGAATTGGTCAAATGGTTTGGTGGCATTCCCATTAAAAACTACAATGCAGCTTTAGAAGGCGCTGGCACCCGTTTTTCACCAGGTGATGAAACGACTGTTCCGCGATATTCTGTTTCCGAAGTATATGCACTCATTGAAAGTGATTTGGTATTTGCTGTAAATAACTTAGAGTATACTGCACCTCAAGTGGGTAGAGTCACTAAAGGAGCGGCACAAGCACTACTGGGAAAAGCATATTTGTATCAAGATAAATTTTCGGATGCCGCTACAATTTTAGATGATTTAATAAACAATGGGCCTTACCAACTGGCTTCTGATTATGCTGAAATTTTTGAGCTTGAGGGAGAAAATGGCGTAGGATCTGTGTTTGAGGTTCAGTATACCGACGGAGAGGGCGCTGGATTTGGTTGCTTACAGTGTAGTGAAGGAAATGTAGCTGTAGGATTTATGGGCATTCGAGCCCATACGGGTCCTGATTACGATTCAGGCTTTAGTTTTAATGTTCCAGTTCAGGAATCTTACGAAGCCTACCAATCAAACGATATGAGACGAGATGTTTCAATTTTAGATATTGTTGCATGGGCGGCTGCTACTGGTGCAGAATATGTGGAAGGTTACGAGCATACGGGCTATTATAACCGTAAGTACCTTCCTCGTAAAGGAGACCAAAACATAGGAGATCAAAATTTGACAAACCCCAATAATTACAGATCCATTCGCTTTGCTGATGTTTTATTAATGGCTGCAGAGGCTCTAAATAGAGGGCAAATTGACGATGCCAAAGCACAGACCTATCTCAATATGGTGAGAGCACGCGCTTTTGGAAACAGCGATCAAAATATCTTTTCAACTGGCTCTGCCCTAACAGATGCCATATTTGACGAAAGACGCCTAGAACTTATGGGGGAAGGACATCGTTTTTTCGATCTCGTAAGAACAGGAACCGCATCTCAGGCAATTGATGGTTTCGTAACTGGAAAGCATGAAGTTTTTCCTATTCCGCTACAAGAAATTCAATTCTCTAATGGCAACTGGAACCAAAATCCAAATTATTAAAATATTAAGACTATGAAAACAATAAGAAATATATTGAGTTTATGTTTGATTGCACTGACATTTTGGAGCTGTGCTGACGACGAGAAAAATGCGAACTTTGTAAACACTGCAACCGCTCCTACAGCCCTTGCCATGCAATTTGAAGTGACACAGGACAATACGGGATTGGTAACCATTACACCCTTAGCAGAAGGTGCTGTATCCTTTGACATTGCTTTTGGAGATGACACAGAAGAACCAGTATCTTTAGAAAACGGAGAAAACGTATCTCATACCTATGAAGAGGGTACTTATACAGTATCTGCCATTGCCTATGGTGTAACAGGCCTGACATCGACATTGTCTCAGGAGCTTGTAATTTCATTTCAGGCCCCCACCAATTTAGAAGTTCTTATTGAAAATGATTCTTCAACATCAAAAAAAGTCAATGTGACTGTCAACGCGGATTATGCTGTGAGTTTTGACGTTTATTCTGGTGAGACGGGTGCTACAGACCCTGTATCCGCTAATATTGGAGAGACGGTTGAGTTGCAATATACCGATGCAGGGTTTTACGACATAACAATCGAAGTTTTGGGAGCAGCTATAGAGACTACAACCTATATTGAGGAGAATTTTGAAGTCACGGAAATTCTTGCGCCTTTAATTGCAGCACCAACTCCAACGCCACGACAACCGGAAGATGTAGTTTCAATTTTCAGTGACGCCTATACCAATGTAACATTAGATGAACTTCCAACGACTTGGTCCTCAAGTGGATTTGAAGCCACGACGGTAGCGGCTGATAACCTCTGGAAGTTAACCAATTTAGATTTTGTAGGGATGGTGACCAATTATGAGCAGGGGATTGATCTGTCTCAGATGGAGACCATGCATATCGATTATTGGGTACCAGAGGATGTATCCAATGAATTGATAGTAAAAATTGTAAACACTGTAGACGGAGGTGAAGATATTGAATCTTTAGGAACCACTGTAAGCGGTTCATGGCAGTCCATTGAACTGGACATGACTGGATTTGATGGCGGAAACTTGGCAAACAAAGAAAAAATCACTCAGATATTGATTGATTCCGAAGGTACGGCATCCGTTGTTTATGTTGACAATTTTTATTTTTACAAGCAACCAAGCAATGCCACCGCTCAAATTATTGATTTTGAACCACAATATTCTGAATTGAGTTCTTTTGATGGCGGTGCTATTTCAGTCATTGCAAACCCTGACACCGATGGAAACAGTTCAAGTACCGTTGCACAAATGGTAAAAAATTCTGGTCAGCCCTGGGGCGGATCAAAAATCACTTTGGATGCTCCCTTTGATCTCAGCAATCCGATTGTCACCGTTAAAGTATGGTCTCCAAGAGCTGGTTTGAACTTGCTAATGAAGTTTGAAGACGATGTTCCATGGCCAGGGGTAACTGGTTCAGCTGAAATCACAGTCGCAACCACAGTTGCCAATCAATGGGAGACCTTAACATTTGATCATTCTGGGATTGATTTAAACATCGATTGGTATAATATGGTACTCATAATGGACAATGGGACTGTTGGAGATGGTTCCGCCAATTATACCATTTATTTAGATGATTTTTCAACATCACCAGTATTAGACTTTGAGCCTCAATATTCTGAATTGAGTTCTTTTGATGGTGGTGGTATTTCAGTTATTGCCAATCCTGACGCCAATGGCAATAGTTCAATTAACGTGGCACAAATGGTGAAAAATTCCGGTCAACCATGGGGTGGTTCAAAAGTGACGTCATCCACTCCTTTTCAAATCAATTCAGCAATTGTCACCGTCAAAGTATGGTCTCCAAGAGCTGGTTTGAACTTGCTAATGAAGTTTGAAGACGACGTTCCATGGCCAGGGGTAACTGGTTCAGCTGAGATCACAGTCGCCACCACAGTTGCCAATCAATGGGAGACCTTAACATTTGATCATTCTGGGATTGATTCAAACATCGATTGGTATAATATGGTACTTATAATGGACAATGGGACTGTTGGAGATGGTTCCGCCAATTACACAATCTTTTTAGATGACATAACTATAAATTAATTTAATTTCAGATAATTATGAAAAATTTAAAATATATATCAGTTCTTTTCATCACAATGTTTGTGATGACAGCGTGTGAGGAAGACAACTATGAATTTGGAGCTATAAATTCGCCTTCTAATCTGCAGGTAAATGTAGAACTGGTTGGCCAAGATTCGGACAATCCTTTTGGGGATGGCAGCGGTATGGTCATTTTTACCGCGACAGCCAACGATGCCATAAACTATGAGTTTATCATTGATGGTGTAACTACAGCTATTTCAACTTCAGGAGTTTTAGAGCAAGCTTTTTATACTGTAGGTGTTGCTAGCTACAATGTTGTTGTTATTGCCACTGGGACCGCAGGTAATGCCACTTCAACGGCTCTTACTGTCGAAGTTTTAGCCACCTATGAGCCGCCTGCCGCACTCATAGAAACCCTTACTGGAGGAAGCTCCAGAACATGGCGTGTAAAATCTGAAGTCTCTAACCATTTTGGCTTAGGGCCAGTGGGAGGAACGATTCCTTGCGAGTGGTATGGAGCTGGTCCTGAAGAAAAAACAGGAACAGGCTCATATGATGATCGCTGGGTTATCAATTCGGACAATACCATCAATCACATTACCAACAATACTATTTTTGGCAGAACGGCATTGTTGCACGCAGATTTAGGAGATAATGGAACGGGGACTCAGGACAATGATGATATTTTAAATTACGAGTATGCCGATTACACTGAAAATTGGGTCATCACAGATCCTGGCCAAGTTTCAATTAATTTGACGGGAAATGCCTTTTTTATGTATTACACTGGAGGAAATCACACTTACGAAATTTGGGATTACAACGAAAGCGAATTGTATTTAAGAACTGTTGATGGAAACAGTGAATTTACTTGGTGGATTGTCTTGATTGCCGAATAAGAAAACTAATATTTAATAGAGGCAGATGGAACCATCTGCCTTATTTATCCTAAACTATGCTAAGAAAGACCTATTTTATTTCTGTGTCGATTTTTATTTCAGTCATTTTGTATTCTTGCTCAAGTGGTGACGACGCTGGACAGAACAACGGCTCTAATACAACTCAAATTATTCCAACAAATCTCGAAGTCAGTGTAACCATTGAAGGAGAAGACTCTGAAAATCCAAATGGGGATGGTTCAGGTGTTTTTTATGGGATTGCCAGCGCAGTAGATGCTGTAAGTTATCGCTTTAAAATTGGTAATGATGGTCAATTATCAGCGCCAAATTCTTCTGGGGAGTTTTCGTTTACGCTTACCGATCAAGGGTTAAATCAATTCCCTTTTTATGTGTATGCATACTCTTCCACTGACGATTCCATATCAAAAATCATAAATTTAGCAATTAGCGTTCAAGGCAATGGAGGCTCAGGAAATAATGATGTCCTTGTGTGGGCCGACGAGTTTGATGGAACGGGTTCCATTGACAGTTCTAAGTGGAGTTATGAAACTGGCGGCGGCGGCTGGGGGAATCAAGAAACTCAGATTTATACTTCGAGCTCCAATAATGTCAGAAAAGAAGATGGAATCTTAAAAATTAAAGTTGTCAAAGAGTCCAATGGAAATTTCACCTCTGCCCGCATTAAAACCCAAGATAAATTTGAGTTTAAATACGGCCGCGTAGAAATAAGGACCAAACTGCCTGCTGTACAAGGCAGCTGGCCAGCACTCTGGATGCTCGGAGCCAATTGGCCGGAAGTTGGATGGCCACAATGTGGCGAGATTGATATCATGGAGCAGTTTGAAAATAAGAACAGCGTTCATTCTACTTTGCATTGGAAGTTAGCAGATGGGAATAGAGCCCTTTATGGTTTAGAGACTCAAAATATAACCGCTACAGATTTTCATATTTATGCCATGGAATGGACCCCAACAAATATCAAAACCTATTTAGATGGCAATGAGTTTTTTTCGATGAATATTTCTGACGCTGGTCCATACGATCCTTTCTATGAAAACTTTTTCTTTATTTTCAATGTCGCCATGGGTGGTACCAATGGCGGTGTGATTGATCCGAATTTAGAGGCAGGTTATATAGATGCTATGGAGGTGGATTACATTCGAGTTTATCAGTAATAAACTTCACTTAACCTACAATTCAAATTAGGGTACATACAAACATAAAGCAAAGTATACTCAACAGCCCATAACAGCAATGATTGAAAGAATACTAGTTGTTCTGATTTTTATATCAGTTTATACAACACACAACAAAACGGATAAACAGTATGTTTTTAAAGAAGATTTTGACAAAGCTTTTTTGGAGTCAAAGTATTGGAATTATGAATTGGGTGATGGTTGCCCTGAGCTTTGTGGTTGGGGCAACAAAGAATTTCAACACTATACCAAAGAGAATGTTTTTACAAGAGATGGCTATTTAGTCATAAAGACCACTCGAAAAAATGACCGCTATTTTTCGGGTCGTATCACAACCAAAGATAAAATTGAATTTAAATATGGCACTGTCGAAGTAAAAGCAAAACTACCTGTTGGAAAAGGGGTTTGGCCTGCAGTTTGGATGTTGGGGCACGATGTTGATGAAATTTCATGGCCCAATTGCGGTGAAATAGACATTATGGAATACGTTGGTAGAACGCCTGGAAAAATTCACACAACACTACACACTAATGACAGCCACGGCATTTCAAAAAATACAAGAATTACTGCGGTTGAAAACGCAGAAGAAGGCTTCCATTTGTACAAGATAAATTGGACTCAAAGTCAAATTCAATTTTCAATAGACAATGAAATTGTATACACTTTTGCACCTGAAGAAAAATCGATGGCTGTTTGGCCTTTTAACAAACCTTTTTACTTGATAATAAACGTTGCGGTTGGGGGTTATTTTGGGGGATTTGAAGTGGACAATGAGATATTTCCCCAAGAATTTTTGATTGATTATATCAAGGTTTTTAAAGATCCCAATTTATAAATATTCTTTTAATTTTCTAAAAATGATTTCTGTAGCGCCTTTGTTTTGATCTATATATTCTCTGTTTTTTTTGCCACTTTCAGTTCTGACTTTCTCATCGTCCACTAAAGTGTCTAGGGCGTTCTGAAAGGCCTTGCTATCTTTGACGCTAAACAACCCTCCCAATTCTAACATGGCTTTGGCTTCGGGGAACTGAGAATAATTCTGACCAATAATGATAGGAACACTAAAAACCGCAGCCTCTAAGGTGTTGTGTAAGCCTGTATGTCCCATACCGCCTCCGACGTAGGCAATATCTGCGTAGCAGTATAACTTGCTCAACAGCCCTACGGAATCGATGATTAAAACTTGTTTTTCTCTAAGTGTATCAATATCGTGATCGGAATGCAAACAAGCCTTGTTACCAAGCTTTTTCAAAAGTTTCTGAACTCTTTGTTTGTCAATATTATGGGGTGCAATAATGAATTTTAAGTCAGTAGTTGTGCTGTTGATATAAGGAGTCAAAAGCGCCTCATCTTCAGCCCAAGTGCTTCCAGCAACAATGCAAGTTTTAGAATCGATAAAGGCATCGATAATGGGCAGGTTGTTGTTTTGTTCCAATTGATTCAAGACCCGATCAAATCTACTGTCGTTTGAGACGCTAGCTTTTGTGTAACCAACGCTTTTTAGCAAGTTTAAAGATTCTATATTTTGTGTAAAGATATAGTCAAAACACAAGATCGGTTCTCGCCATCTTTTTGTAAAAGATTTAAAAAAATACTGGTCTGGCCTGAACAGTGCAGAAATCAAAAATACTTTTGCAGCATGTGTTTTAAGGGCTGCTAAATAATTTGGCCAAAGTTCATATTTTACAAAAACAACCATTTTCGGATTTGTTATCTTTAGAAACGACTCAACATTTTTTTGAGTGTCCAAGGGAAGGTAAACTACGATTGGCGTAATGGGGTTTTTTCTGCGAATCTCATAACCAGATGGCGAAAAGAACGACAGAACAATTTTTGCTTTGGGGTATGATTTTTTAATTTTTTTAAAAACTGGAAGTCCCTGTTCGTATTCCCCCAAGGAGGCACAATGAAACCAAAAGACAAGGTCATTTTTTTGAACATTCTCTTTTAAAAATTTGAAAGTATCTCGACGCCCTCTAACCCCTTTTTTAATTTTTTTATCAAAAAGGCTTATCGCTGGAAGTAGAAAGTTGGCCAGCGAGACGGCAAAATTGTAAACAACAAACAATTGTTAAGGTTTTAAACAAAAATACATTCTTTATCTTAATTTTAGCATTTACACCTTGCTAATTTTGTATTTTTGTTGCGGTACCAATTGGTATATATTCATTAGCAGAGATTATGAAAAAAATTCAAATGGTAGACCTTAAAGGTCAGTATCAAGCAATAAAAAAAGAAGTGAATGCTTCCATACAAGAAGTGATTGATACTGCAGCATTTATCAATGGTCCTAAAGTTAAAATATTTCAAAAAAACCTTGAATCTTATCTTGGTGTAAAGCATGTTATTCCATGTGCGAATGGCACTGATGCCCTTCAAATTGCCATGATGGGTTTGGGCTTAAAACCAGGAGATGAGGTGATCACTGCGGATTTTACCTTTGCTGCAACCGTCGAAGTGATAGCTTTATTGGGTTTAACTCCGGTGCTTGTCGATGTAGATCCAGAATACTTTACTATTGATATTGAAGCGATTAGAAAAGCCATCACGACAAAAACCAAAGCCATTGTACCTGTTCACTTATTTGGTCAGTGCGCTGATATGGAGGCCATTCTAAAAATTGCGGGAGAACACAATCTATTTGTGATTGAGGACAATGCGCAAGCCATTGGTGCCACCCATACAGCTTCTGATGGT
>MDTC01218467.1_pt1 | contig 21061 bp, 4 predicted proteins | sample 811181 | NCBI WGS metagenome assembly MDTC01 (sample SAMN05326644, study PRJNA326480) | marine metagenome | isolation source: seawater | place: Pacific Ocean: North | collected 2011 | reverse complement strand
ACTACAGCAAGTTGACTTGTATCAAATTTGTTAATAGTATACGCCATTTATTACCCCTATTATAGTTTATTTATCGCAAATCCTAAGTTACCGTCACTTGTGTTCTTGTTCCTAAAGTATATGTCCATGTACCAGCTACATTAGTATATTCATAAATATATCTTGTTGCGGTCAAACTTACTGATCCGCTTGCAGTATTACTTGCGGCAATGTCCTGTATTACACTTTCTGATCCTGTATCTGCGGCATCTCTCACAGAAACTACAGCTTTTTGAAGCACTCCACTACTATCTGGTGATGTAGATATTGTAACACCAATACCAGATACTGTACTATTACTATAAGATGTTGCTAGTACTTTTGCAACAGTGCCACTTTCAGTGCTACTAGCCGCCCTTAATAATTCTAATATATTCCTAATACTTGTGTAAGGTCCGTCATTAGTTAAAATATCATCTGGATCTGTAAGTCCTGTAACATCTAATGGAACTAGTAAAGATTGAGCATTTAGCTGTACATCCACATAGTTTTTTGTTGCGGCATCTGCACTTCCTGTTGGAGTAGCGAGATCAGTAATTTTATTATTTGCAAGACTAGTGTCGCCATTTGCATCTATTATAAGTCCAGCGCCTCCTACCCTACTTATTGTTTGCCCATCAATTTTTACATTATCTACTGTAAGTTCAGCTAAAGTGCCGAAACTCGTTAATCCAGGTGCTGATGTTACAGAGGATGCCAAAGCAGTTTTAGATAATATTGTTGATCCTGCTATTTTATATCCTTTAGTGTCATCATTAATATCTATGTCTTGATTACTAGTCCAAGAAGATGTAGATTGTTTCCATGTAAAATCTTTTGATCCGTCGCTACTTCTTAATATAATTCCTCCATCGTCAATGGCAGAATCATTCCCTTCTGTGCTATCATCTAGTAACCCTAATTCAATATTTTTATCTTCTACACGTAAAGTAGATGCATTTATGAATGTTGAATCTCCGTTAACTGTCAAACTTCCTTGTACTTTTACATCTCCACTTACATCAAGTGTAGCACTAGGATTAGTTGTAAATATTCCTACCCTTTGCTCTGATGCATCAGCATAAAAAGCATTTAAAAAACTACTTCCTGTTCTTACACGTACAGCTAAGTCAGCGTTACTTTGTTGTGTTTCTAGTATTGTTGTAGTACCTGATACTTTTAGTATACCAAATTCTGTATCTCCTACTCCTACACTTAAACCTGCACTATTTTTTATTCGAAGACTACCTGTAGTTGCACCGTTAGCGTCAGTTGGTAAAAAGTTTTCTGAACCTCTTTCATTACCAGCATCGTCAATTAATTTTTTTGCTTTTTCAGCAGTGCCTCTCCACCAAAATCCTGATGTTGCAGTCTCGCCCTCCAAATTAGCAATGTTGAATCCTTTAAATAATTTCTGTCGTTTTGGAGTAAATGTATCGTTTGGATCTGCACTTAATCCTGGTATTGCAAAATCGTTTGGAATAATAAATGTTTCAGGTGAATACACTCCTACTAAAGTTCCGCCTAAAAATAATTTTAAAATAGTTCTTTGAACATCTGTACTATCAAGTTGACTAGCAGTTTCGAATCCTGTTTTTCCTTGACCTGCACTGTAAGTAGGACCGACTAATACTAAATCAGTGCCATCAAACAAATATAATTTATTATTTAAATTATCAATCCATATATCACCTGTGGTTAAATTTCCGGGCTGAGTGCTACTTACAATTGATCCTGACGCCGCTCTAAAAGTCACTCCGTCATAAACTTTTAACCGCGTATCTTGTTTATCAAACCATATTTGTCCTACCATAGGATTAGCTGGTTGGCTTGTGCTTGCAAAATTTTCTAAAAGTTTTACAAAATTTTCATTAAAGGGTTCTCCGAATCCTTTGTAATTTTTTCCTATAAGAGTCAAATCAGTAGTGGTAGTATCTATAATACCATCTGTCAAATCAATTAAAAGTTCTCCGTCCGTTCTGTTAATTCTATAACTCATTAACTTGTCCCTGCGTAAATAATATAATTTAATGTCATATATGGATTCATTACATTCATTGCTGTACCCAAAGTATCAGAAGTAAGTATACCTCCGCTATCTGGCAATGCTTGTCCAGATCCTGTAGCAGTTGGAGCATCATATATAATTGCATTACTATCATTAGGAGTGCCAGATACATCTCTAATCACATAATATTGATCTCCACTTTCACCACGTAAGTCGTGTTTGTGTTCAGGTAAATTAGCAACTTGAATATTGACACTTTCTGCACCATTCTTAGCTCCGATTACATCTGCCGCTATATCTGTCACAGTATTACTTGCAGTGCCGCCCATATCATCTTTTCCTAGAGGTAATCTTCCTCTTAAATCAGGCACAGCAAAAAAACCTTCTGCTGGATTAGCTTTAAAAGTAGTTCCTATTACAGCAAATAGTTGTGTATATTCTGCTCTAGATACTTCAGTCCCATCACACATCAACCATCCTGGTGGCGCACTTGCACCAGCATACGGACTTATTACTCCGATAGGAGTAATAGGCACAGCATTAAGTAAATTTTGCACTGTGATTTTTTTAAGACCTGTATCACCTGATTGTCTGTTTAATATTATTTCATCGTCAGGACTAGAAGAAGATACATTAGTTTTACCTGCAATTATTTGGTTACTGATTGTTGTGCTAAATGTTTTAAGTGATCCTCCTGTCTGACCATCAAAAATAATATCATCAGCACTGACGTCACCTGTAATTCTTAAAGTTGTTGCACTTGTTAATTTATCAGCAGATCCTGCTCTACCACTTACTGTACCGCTTACATTTCCTGTTAAGTTACCAACAAAAGTAGTTGCATACATATTTGCATATTTTGCATCTGTGGTGCCTATGTTTCTTATATTATTTTGTTCTGGCACAATATTTCTTGTTGTAACTGTTCCTGTAACATCTAAAGTACCACCTATATTTACATCTTGTGCTACTCCTAATCCACCTGCTGTTCTTATAGCTCCTGTGCTAAAACTTGTGCTATTTGTTGTATTACTATTTCTTATTGTTCCGCTTGCTAAAATATTACCAGTAACATCTAATGCTTCGTCAGGTGCAATGTTGTTTATGCCTATTCTTAAATTACTGTCAATCCTAAGCAAAGTTTTCAAAGTACCATCATTTTTAACTTTGAAATCCATACTAGAACCAGCAATATTATGTTGAAATACTCCTGCATTACCTACAACACCAATATTCATTTCAGCATTTATTCCATAATTAATTCCATTGTTATTTTGTACATTAATAGGAAAAGCTGTTGTTGATGTAATATCACTTCTTAAAAAATTTCCTGCGTTTACTGTGTTTCCTGCGACAATTAGATTTTCTGCTTTTTCGGCAGTACCTACATACTTAGGTGCACCATCACCTGTAATATTGTTAACACTTAAATTTAAACCCGGCACTATAGTTGTGAAACCAGGAATTTTTATTTTTGGTGTGAAAGAATCTGCCGCTATTAAAGCAACAGGTTGAGCTGATACGTCAATTTGTAAAACATTATATGATTTGTCATCTGTACCAGTAATCACTTGAGGAGATGCTCCTGTAATTAGTCCGTCACTAAATTCAGGTCCTACTAATACCCAACCGCTTCCTGTATAAAGATAAAGCTGTTGATTATCTGTGTCTACCCACAAATCTCCTGTTAAACTTTGTGCGGCTTGCGGTGCTGTAGTTGCTTTTTTTAATCCGCCGGAAGGCACCCAATTAGTGCCATCATATACTTTTAATTGTTCAACACCGGGTGTTGAGTCATACCATAATTGACCTTCAACAGGTGTGCCAGGTTGTGTTGCACTTGCAAAATTTTCTAACAAATGCAAAAAGTTTTTGGCGATAGATCCACCATACGCTGTTGTATTTTTTCCTGGTAGACTTAATGAAGTTTCTTGATTAATTGTGTTATCTTCAATCGTGATTGTACCTTTATTTGCTTGATCAGTATATGGTATAGTATAAGCCATTTATTATTCCTCAGCTAAACCAGAAAGACTTTGTACCCTTACAGTGTAATCTATCTGGATAAGTCTGTTCAAACTTTTTTGCACAGGATGAAATATTACATGTGTAAGTAAATCTCCTGTACCGTTGGGGTTCCAACCTTTCAAACCTAGTTCATCAAACACAAATAAGCTACTAGGATTACTTGCAGTATCAAATGCATCTTGTCCACTTGGTTCTCCATAATCTAGTAAGCATGTTACAAGAACATCTGTATAGTTTGTTCCACTGACGTGTCTTATATCAATCTTATTACGTACAGGATCAGTGTTGTTAATACTTCTGTCGTCTACAACTTTTGTATATGTTTGATTATATAAACTTGCATTTGTGCCAGTTGAATTAGGTGTAAGATATGTAATAATGCCTGTAGGATCAACACTAGTACCTCCGTTTCCGAAACTCATTTCATATATCCAGCCCTGTCCTTGATTTGCAATACTTCTTGCAAGTGCTATACTCATATTTTCATAATGAATTGCATTACGTTTGTTAATAAACACTTCTTTTGTTTCCGGGTCAAATATCTTTATATGACCTTCTACAAGTACACCGTTTTTTTCTTTTAATACATCTGTCATTTTATATCCTACATTGTTATTTATCTTGGTAAGTCTACCTGCGTTGATCGCAAGAATCTTGCAATATCAGTATCACTATTACTTAAAGTTTTACCTGACTCATTCCAAATTTGTCCTATACGTCTTACTACTATTATTTTAGTGTTTTCAGTTGGTATATTAAGTAAAACAAGCTCATTTCCGTTTTGCAGACTGAATTCAGCTGGTAAAGTTACATCACCTTCGGGTGAATCCTGTGCAATTTTTTCATCGCTCAATGCATAATTAGTCCTGTTGCTTGAATTCAATTCATATGATTGGAGAGTTGTTTTTCTTAATCTTTTTCCTGCAACAAAAACTTCAAATTCATTTGTGTTAGAAGGAGTAAAATCTAAATCATAAATTTTACTTGTTCCATCTGCTGTAAATATAGAAGTTAATGTTTCGTCTTTGTATGGTAAATTGAAACTAGAACTTTGGTTGTATAATTCAGTACCTTCTACATACAAATCTTTTACACCAGTACCCATTGTACCGCGTCTAATTTGTTTTAGTTGTAACCCATCCTTTGTAAAATATTCAATACGTTCTCCCTCAATAAAAATTACACCCGGTATTCCGCTTGTGTTGTTTGGATTGGGCAGTGTATCTGAATTTTCTATATGAATTACCTTGTCATACCAATTTAAAGCCTGTGTTAATCTAATATTTTGTCTACCATCAATAGCTTTATAATGATTTCTGTTTAAGATATCTTTGAACTGCCTCCATCCATATTTGTTTCTTAATTGGGTATTACTAAAATGGAAAGTTTCAACATTATCGTTTTCAGATAAACCTCCTACTATTTTTACTCTTGTTTTATCTGGATCTACATAATAATCTACAGAAGGATCTAACAACTGTCCATTTTTTGTAACCCAAACATATTGATCATCAATTGCTGGACTGTTAAGCGGAATAAATCCGTTACGTAAGTTTCTAATCTCATACCAATCACTTGTGCCTTCATCGGCAACAATATCAGCACCTATTTCTTTTATTTTAATTACATCTTCAGCATCTATTTTGATTCCTAAATTATCTAAGTTCAAAGTGTTTGTAGTCTGTGAAACTTCTATGGTTTGAACTTTTGCATTAGGATTTGTTACTGTTCTTCCTGTTCCAAAATTAGGATCATCTATCCTAACATTATTTAAAAATAAAGAGTATTTTAAATCAGGTTCAAGTGCATTTGTAAGATTAATTTCTGCTGTACTACCATCCAGTTGAAACTGTTGTGTATTAGCTGATGCACCTGGAGATAAAGAAGTTCTTTCTACAATGTCAAAACTTTGTCTATCTATACCTTGACTATCATGATTACTAAATTGATATACTTCTACTATATCTCCTGTAACATAATTAGGATTAATATAAAGTTGTCCTGGTGTTTTTATAAATTTTCCGTCATTATCAAAATAACCAAATCTATAATCACCTCCTGATAAAGTGCTATCGTCATATCCGTTAATGTATACTTTCATTACATCACCTGGTTCGCCAACATTATCATTAAGTGTAATTGTACTGCCGCTTTGTTCGTCTGCAGGTAATAGTGGATCAAACGCATCAGCACTGCTAAAGGTCCAATCTGTTAGGAAATTTATTTCTACATTATTTAAAAACACCCTTACTTGTTCGTTACCAATACTTGCTAAAGGAACTTGATAAAGTCGTAATCTATATTCTCTTGTAGCACTAATATTAAAAGTTTCAGAATAACCTGCTTTTAAAATAGTATTGTTAAGTTTTACAATAGTAAACCATTCATGTGGTTCTTGAACAAAAGGTGTTTGTGTTAAAGCAAATGACGTAGTGCTGCCATCGTGAACAAAAGTATCTTTTACAACACTACTATAATTTTGCACAGACCCTTCAAATATTGCAAATCTAATTTTTGCATCCATGGCCGGAGGACTTGCGAAACTAATTACAACATTGCCAGGAGCAATATAGCTAGAATCACTTTTTACTAACACATGTTCTATCTGCTTTCCATCTATTGTAATTAAACTTGACATGTTTTCTGTAAATCTAATATTTGTTAAGAAATCAACAGTGGATCCGTCGCCTGTAAACTCGTCTATATCTAAAATATTAGAACCACTATATTCTATTGTCACAAGATTAATCTTTGAATTACTTACAGGAGCAATTAAAAAAGTAATTTGATTAGTTATATAATCAATAGTATAATCTGTAGTTAGTTTTTTTATAGAATTGTTTACTTTAACAAATAAATTAGTTTCGGTAATAGGCTTAGTGCCGATGTCAAAAGTTTTTGTAGTGCCATCTCCTATATAATTTCTACTAACTATATGACTTGCTCCAACTGTTGGACGTTCATATACTTTTATATCAACAGAGTCTTGAACCCATCCTGGAATTAATTCTTCAGGCCCTTTACTATTAGTAGGGGTTGTAAATCCATCTCCATCAATTTTAATATCTTCTGGATTTAGACCAGTTGCACTAGTATAAGCAAGATCTCCGCCTTTAATTACTGTATCGTAATTTATATTTGTAGGTAGAAAACTACCATCGCTTGTATCTTTTCTTACAATTATTATATCGTCTGCTTTTGTAGCTATACCTAATTCGTCTAATTTAAGAACAGATGTCACACCATCGCCTTGAATAGTCCTTATTATAGCATTAGGATTTGCAAACTGGGTGCTATCATCAGTCCAATCCGGATCATCTAGTCTTACACCATTTTTGTAAAAGTTGTAATTCACGTTTAATTCGAGAGGTTTACTGAGAACTAAATTTACAGTTGATCCATCTAAGGTAATTACTTCATCCTCATATGTAGTATCATACGTATCATAACTGCCTGTAAACCAAGGTGCACTATCCCAACCACTAGGTCCGCCAAAGTCAAAACTTTTTACTTCGACACCACCGTAATCTATACCATCCATTAGTTGACCTAAATCTTTGTCGTACTGTCCTGTTTGTGGATCATAAATTAAGTTGATTCTATCTTGTGCGTGTAAGAGACTTGCTTCTTTTTTATACGTTACAATTATTGCACTAGATTTTTCTGCAGGATTAGTTAAAGTAATTCTACCATTAAATCTATTATATCCTTTTGTATTATCTAAAATATTTTCATATCTATATTGGCTAGTAAGAAGTTCTTCATCTGCTACAGTAACTTTGATAGTTGTACTATCCATATTCATTGGCCATTGTAAATCATATATATATTTTGATCCAGTACCAACAAAAGATTCTGTTTCATCCAGTGTAGTAATAAAATATTTTCCTGTCGTCCTATCTAATTTTACAATAGTGTGCATAGATCTTGCTAAAGATTGCCCTATAATCAAACTAAATTTAGCTGGCTTTCCATTATCAGACAATGAACCTTCAACAGTAAGTTTAGGTGCAGTCAAGTAACCCGAACCAGTATTAGTAACTTCAACAGCCGTAACAGATCCGTTTGCTCCTAACTTTGTAATAGCTTTAGCTCCTGATCCGCCTCCGCCTTCAATTTTTAAAATTGGCGGGCTCTGGTATCCAGATCCTCCGTCGGCTATTTTAATTTCTTTTACTATAAATCCTAAATTGTCTATCCAATTTTTTCCAGGATTAATTGTAGTATAAAAATCGCTTCCAACAATTTTTCCATCTTCTACTCTTAACGGTGTAGTTTCAATTTGTTTACTATTATCATTATATCTAGGAGGTAAATCAAAATCAGTTGTTAATGTATTACTGTTTTCTAATTTTTCGTAGCTACTAATATATTCTCTTAATTTTGTCTTGAACGGTTTAACTTCATCTATATAGTCTTGATAACTAGGAAGATTATCATTGTTAAAAGTAATATCTTTACGCAATTCTCCCACATTGTGTTTTGCTTTTATGAAACTAGTTTTAAATAACCAGTCAACATATAGTTGTTCTGAAAGAACATATCGGATAGAAGCAAAAAATAATTTGTTATACTCTACCTCAAGTTCCTCTATAAAGATATCTTCTTTAATTGCTTTAGCAATAATTCTTGTTTCAGTAGTAGGTAGAGGATCATAAAATTTTGTGTCAAAACTTATTTCGTCAAAACCGTCAAAAGATATAGCTGTGTTATATAATGTTTGTTTGAAACTTATAGTGCCGTTTTGTCTACCTATGGTCTGATAGTTTACAGTATAATCTACATCAGACTGGTCATCTATTTTTCTTAAAAGTAACCAGCCTCCTGAACCTATATTGTTAATTTTTACAATATCGTTTATTTTGTCATCTAAAGCATCTAATTCATATGAAAAATCTACTGTAAATTTTGGTTCGCTGAATACTCCATATCCACTTAGATACCAGTCTTTATATTCCCAATACAATGTCGTATTGTATGCTTGACTCCTAAATCTATCCCAACTATTAGTATCAAAGTTACGTTCGTATAATGCCCACTTTCCCTGTATATCTTCGTCTGCATTTACTAACACAGTATATTTTCTTATTTCTACAGTTGTTTCATCATTATAGTTACTACCACCGTTCAGTATTTCTACGTTTACTATTGCGCCTACGTTGTTTAATGTAAATTTAAAATCTGCTCCAGTACCTATACCTGAAATTGTAAATGTTGGTGTGGTAAGATAACCTCTACCTGGATCTATAATAGTTGTGCTTACTATTACTCCGTCTTTAACAGTAACTTGCATTTTAGCTTGTTTTGCCTTTGCAACACCTAATAAGTCTAATTCAGCTTTTGTATCTACACTTGTGTCATATAAATTTGTTACTGTTGAAGGTATAGGATCTTGTTTAAAAAGATTAGAAATGTTTTTACTATCAACAATAAGTTCTTTTGATAAAACTGCGTTTGTTTTTTCTATAAATTGTTTTAACGCTTCGTATCTATTTACAAACCAGCTTTGTCTAGGTGATGTTAGTACGCCATATTTTTGTTTTGGTCCTAAGGATGGATCAGGAACTATTCTTCCGTACAAATCATATCCTACTAAACTATCAATCCATTTTGCTTCTATATCTCTGTTTGGTTTACTACTTGATAACCCATCTGTAATAATTTGATATTGATTATGAATGTTAATGTCTTTGTTATCTATAGTCCACCATTGTACTCCTAAAGCAACATCATCATTTTGTAAATATTTTTCAATGTTGATAGGTGCAAAACTATCTTCTGTAAAAAATGCTACATATTCGTAACCGTTATTTGCAGGATCTGCTATTAAATTAGCTACATCAGTAGATTTTAAACTTCTTCCTTCTACATCAGGTTTAATTTTTTTATCTTTGACCCAAAAATAATATTTGTTACTAAAAGTTTGTGATATTTCGTCAAATTGTTTTTTTATAGTATAAGCATTGTCACCGTATTTTGCTTGTCCTGATATACCGATTGCTATTCCTTCATCGGTGTCAGCTAAATTATTCCATTCACTAGGTATGTAATCTGATTCTACCCATTCATATACATCTATAGTGTTAGTTTCAAATAATTTATTCCAATTATTAGCACTAAATGTAATGTCGCCTTGGTACGCATTATAAAATTTTGCGTTTGTTAAATCCCACCATAATTCTCCTATGTGATTATTATGCCAAGCATCTGAAGGATTATTTACAACAGTAGTATTAACACTTGTATTATATACTGCAGGATCATAATATAATTTAAAACTAATATTTTCTTCAGCAGTGCCAGCAATTTTTCCTTGTATAGGATCAATATAGTCTAGATATTTAAGAAGCTGTTGTGTTTTTGTGTTATAAAGTATTACTCTTTTAATTTTTGACAGATCAACTGTATTTTTTGCTTCTCTTATTTTTGTAAATATCTGTTTAGAATCTAATCTATAATCTACCACTGTGCCTTTTGTCAATTCACTTAATTTAACATTAGGTAAGCCTACATATACATGATTATCTTCTAACAAAATATTTCTACCAAAATAATCTACTCTATCTCCAATAGGAGATTCATATCTAAGTCTATTACCAAATACCATTTTGCCTGCTATATCTTCATAGATATAAAGTATACCTCCTTCAGAATTTTCATATTTGAATTTTGTAAAATCTTTATCAAATATACAAGTGTTATTATCAAAAGTTGTAATATTAAAATTATCTGCATTTTTTGCATTAGCAACTAGATGTTTTCCATTGTAATTAATTTTGTGACCAAATTGTTCAGCCAATTCGTTGTTAGGACTTTCTAAAGTTTGCAATAAATCCCAACTGTTTGTAGATTGTTTATATTCATATAGATAAATTCTTCCTTGATCATTTTTTATAGAATCATCAAAAGGAGAACTTATTGCAATTTTAGTTCCATCGTCACTAATTGCTATACTTTTTCCAAATTCAGCATTTGTAGTAGGTGCAGGAATATCAGCAGTCCAACCGTATTGTCCTTTGTTATTTCTATAAACAGCAACAACATTTGGTTTGTCGGAATACTCTACAGTTGTTATTAACACCTCTCCGTCTATATTGACTGCATAGTCTGTTCCAAAATCAAATATATTAGTAAGTTCTATTACACTATCTTGAGAACTATCATTTACTACTTTTAATCCTGTATCGTTAGGAATAAATCCTACATAATCTATCATGTCATCTGTGGATGTCCATAAGTTTGCATCGAATAATCCTGGAGTCAAATTTGTTCGGGCTGTAAATAGACTACCATCATTAAAAACTATGTCTCCTGTGAAATAAATTCTAGACGCATCGAATTGTCCTCTAAACTTTTTATTCTTAGCATAATCCCACGAATATAAATTATTGTTTTCTGTTCCGTTTTTTATAAAATAAATCTTGCCCGGAGCAGAAGTATCTTCTAAATCTAAAGCACTTACAAAACCTCTATAAAGATCTCCTTGCTTACGTAATGCAACCTTACTGCCAAAATAGTGATTTGTTTTTCTTTCAGGCGAAACTATGTCGTCTGTTACAACATATTGTTGCCCGAATCTTTCAAATATACTTACTAATCCTTCATTTGTAAAAGCACTAGCTACACCATTTGTTCTTGCTGATACTTTATATACTTCTGTCCAATCTAAATTATCTTGTGCAGGAACATTTGCAGGTCTAGGTATCCCTGCTACACTTGATGCTTTGTAGAACCAATATTCAATATCTTTTGATTCAAAATTTGTAGGCACTAAAATTGCACTTGCTGAGTTAACAACAATCATTTTTCCTATGCCGGCAGGTGAATAACCTAAACTTATTTCTTGAATCTGTCCCATCACTCTATCTGTAGTATAGATATCAACTCTGCCAAATATATCAGGGTTAGGTCCACTAAAACCTTGTGTACCAGGTAAAGCTAAGAATTTAATTTCTGCATTGTCTCCGAATAAATCTCCTTTACTCCAGTCTCCTGTAACATTTTTTACATATATTGTAACGTCTCTAAAGTTACGTTTATAATACATAACTTCAGCCTGAGCACCAGTAGTCACATCTTCAACAATTTGGCCTGCACCTGTGTCTGTCCATGTTGAGCCAACATACTGATATCGAGGTATTGGTTCTAATGGTTCACCGTCTAAAGTTTTTGTTACTCTATATGTAATGAATCCATCCCACATATCAAATACAGTTTGTGTTTTATTTGTAAGACTATAGGATAAATTTATATCACTAGGTTGTTCTAATATTCCTACCAAAGGAGCACTGTTTGGTCTGGCCAGTAAAGGACCACTTTGAGACCCTGAAAGAAAATCTACTGTAGAAAAAGTGCCTATTATATTTTCTACTTGTATTGCATTGCTATTTGTTGCACTTGCAAATACTGTACATTGTGCATTTGTGTTGTCTTGCGTAATTAGTTCTCCAGCTACAACACTTGTAGGATTATTAAGATTCAATGTTGTTACAGTCTTTTTAAGTCTGTTCCAATAAAACTCAAATGTATCTCCATTTACTAAAGTATCTGTCAATGCTTTAGGAGCTCTTGCTACCCAATAAGGAGGATTAAATGGATCTGTTGATCCACCTGGTCCTGGTGCACCTTGAAAACTTAAAACTTGCACTAAACTATTTTCTGTATTCCTACTATCTACTGTTGCAGTTTTATAGTCTAAGCTATTATAATAAAAATTTGTGCTTGCAGAACTATCAGTGATAGCATTTTTAATTAATAATCCTCTACCACTATCTGCATTGATTGTACCTACAGCATACGGTGCTCCGCATCTTATAAGTAAATATCCGCCTAATGTATTTGTTGCAGAAAAATTAGAATCATCTGGCGCACTTAGAACATATTCGCCTACAAAATCATTGCCTTCAATAAACAAACTGTTTGCATCTGGAAATACACCATTTACATTTTTTACATATATTGTTACAGAACCACCTGCTTGATATGTATAGGCAACTATTGCAGTTGCACCACTTGTTGTAACTTGCTGGCCTATTCCTGGAATATTAGTTACTTGGTTGACAAAAAGAATAGCATCAATTTTATCGCTTACTGTATGATCAGTTTCTAAAAACTCTTTATCTATATAAGGAATAGATCCGTTAAAAGGTTGCCTTTCTGTCAAGGTAATTTGTGTTTGGTTTGCGTTTGTAAGTTTATTCCAGTGTAAGAAAATTTCGTCATCAATACCTATACCTTCATATAAAGTTGCAGGTGCTCTTACTAAAAAGTGATCAGTCGTAATACCTGTGAAAGGATAGTTTCCAGTTAACAGTAAGTCTAAACTTTCTGAGCGTTCTTCATCTAAATTTAAATCAAATAATATTTGATCGTAATTTGCAAAACTGGAAAAATTAATATTTGTTTCGCTACCTTGAATAGAATTATCTGCACTCCAATAACTACCTTGATAAGATACAATATCTCCTGACGCATAATTAGTAGGTCCATCATAATTACCTTTAAAAAGAGTTTTTACTTGTGTTGCCGCAGGCGAACCTATTATAATGTAGTTGTTATCTTTTGATATTTCTACGCTACTTCCAAATTTTTGTCCACTTGCACAAATTTCTGGAGTGGGTAATAACACTTGAAATAAACTCCAATTACTGCCTTCACTAGGTCTTTTATAGATATAAACTTTTCCGTCGTCCTCGTCGGGTGCGCCAATCGCCATAACAACATTTCTTTGATCTACACTTTTTGCTATACCAAAATTAGTTAGTGTGCTTTTATCAGGAGATACTTCATTTAATTTTTTAAATGCATCATTGCTTTGTATGACTGTCCATTTTTTGTTACCTTGATCGTCAATCCAAATTTTAAAACCTGTTTCCATTGCTGATTGAGCAATTAAATTAGCTTGATCAATATCACTCGCCCTTACACTAGAGAACTTTGTAATTATACCATCTGCATTCTCAAAATCATCTGGCGGATTATTACTTTCAAATTCTATTTTATTCAAAGTAATATTTTTAATTTTATAAAAACCTTTTGCGTTTGATTTTGCAAATGTTGCTGTTTGACTACTATCTTCTGGATTAAAAGTAGTAGAAGAAACTGTAACTATTCCTAGTATATCTCCTATCTTTATATCATTTGGAACATTATTAAGTTCTAAAGTAAAACTTTTATCACCTTTAGTAATAGATACAGTGTCAAATTCTGTTTCAGTATATTGATATACATTCCAATCAAAGTTAACATTTCCTACCCATACATATTGGTTATTTTTAAGTTTATCAATGTCTAAACTAAGTAGATTGTTATAAGTACCTACAACAAAATTTACATCATCAGGATTGACGTATCCGCTATCTTTTGTAAAACCTTTTGTTATAAGTTTCGTTGGGTATGGTTTATGATTATAATTTTTTGATTTTAGATAAGTTTGATAACTCTGTATACGATATACTAAATCAGTTTCAGCACCTGTGACTCTATCTGTCAACAATATAGGCTGTGGTGTAAGTCGAAAACTCTTTTCATTTAATTTATATTCTACTTCATCGAATCCTTCAGATGCACCATATTGTCCATCTTTCACTGCCCACTCTTCGTAAAATTCTAAACTATCTTTATCTGCACTTGCTAAAGCGTCAAACAATTTAGTAAGAGCATTCTTTGTTCCTTTATCATTAATAAATCCTTGATAGAATTTATACTGACTTACATCATCATTTATAATATTTTCTAAATACTGTCTTTTTTGATATCCAATTATGTGTTGTGCTAATCGTTGCTGTTCACTATCAAAATTATCAGAATCTAAATCATAAAAATCTGCAAACTGATTAATTTTATAATCAAAGTTTGCATATAAACCCCTTTGAGGAGCTGTCTCTAATCTAGACCACTGATTATCTACAAAATTTTGTGTGCCTGGAATTTTATTTTTTGCTGAATAAAAGAATTCTTTATATTTTACAACATCTCCGATTGCATAATCTCTCCATGCTTCCCACTCTGTAATTTTTGCATCGTCGTAAATAAATCCTGGTATATTTAAACTACCATTCCATCCTGTAGTTTTATATCCTAATACCTTAATACGCTCTTGTCTATATCCTGGTTCAACATCGTAAATAATATCTCCAAAAACAGTTGTGTTATCTATTAAACACACATGTTCTTTTGCTACTAAAGGAATTTTTAAATGGTAAATTCCATCTGTAGTATTCATAGTTCTAACACTAAAATTATTGTCACTGTCTTTTGCAAATTTTAAATTTTCTTTTATTAACTTTTTACCATCTGCTTTTAGTATACTATAACCAAAAAATGTTTCTAATACGTTTGCAGGTGTAGCAAAGTTGCTTTTAAAATTAACTTTGTCTGCTCCAGGACTTAAACTAATTACAGTACCTGGTCCCCAATTTTGTGTTGTCCAATATAAAAATTCTCTTACGGAAGTTTGCCAATCAGATACATCATAAGTGTCTTCTCTAAATTGACTAAATGTAAATCCTAAATTTTCTAGATATTTTCCATAACCTAAAATAAAATCAACAACATCCTGAATATTTGTTAACAGTGTGCCGTAATTTATTGTTTCAATATTATCAGAGTATGTATTTCTTAATCTAGCGTCTACTCCGCCTATCGTAGGCAATGTATCTAGTGATACATATAAAGAAGGATCAAAGTCTGTAGTGCTTGTATGTGTTTCTTTAGCTCTATAATAATCGTTACCATTTTTAACAATAACTCCAGACACATATGTTTTTCCTGAGTCCCATGACACAAAAGGCTCACTTACGCCGCCGACATTTATTACAGGATCATTAGATTTTTTAACAGGAATATTATAAGGAAATACAGGATTAGTATTATCATATCCTTTTACATAATAACCTTCTACTTGTTTTTCTATAATTAAACCACTATATGTTACCTCTTGTGTAGGAAAACTACTGTTAAGGAATATATCATAATTTTCACTAGGTACAAATACATTTCCCTCATTCAAAGGAGTTCTGCTATCTAAAATTAATCTAAATTTATTTTTATCAGTAAACCCACCTATTTTGAATCCTATTTGATTTCTTATATTTGCTAGATCCTGTTTGTATCTTGTAATATTTTCTCTTGTAAGTGCAGTTTGATAATCAAAAATATAATTTAACAATCCGCTTGTATATACTTGTGTAGTATCATCTATTGTTGTTGGAAAAACTAAGTTAGATAATTGAATTTGTTTTTCTGTTGTTCCATACACAATTTGATCTGCTAAATTTCTTTTCTGTCTGGATCTATCAAATGCAGTTGCAAATACTTTTGATGGTCTGTTAATTAGCATAGCCCTGATTAAAGCAAACGGATAATCACTAGACCTTCTCCAAGCCGCTTCTACTGGAGAACCATCTCCAAAATTAAATGAATTATTTGCATCTTCTATGTTCAAACCTAAACTTAAATTACAATCATTAGGACTTAACAAATGTCCGCTACTGTTAACTGGTATATTTTTAGATAAATTAGGCCTACTAAATTTCTTATCTACCTGAAAAACTGGTTGTCTAATTATCCCTGCCTCTAAATCTTCCCAAAGAGGCAAATTGTTATTTGTGTAAGGCCCTGTTCCATATTGTGTATCCCACCAGCTAGGCTTGACACTAAATCCTAACATTTCCCAAGGATGTGTATGAGGACGGTCAGTATCAAATGCATGTTTAAATGTTTCTCGCCACCACCCAGGACAACTTTCATTGTTACTATATCTTGTTCTGCTGTAGTTAAATGTAAACTGGTTTGCTCTATCATAATATACATGCTTAGTATATTCTAGATCTAACAAGCGTGACCAAGACAAAAACTCAGATATCATTGATCTATCTAAGTCAGTTTTGTTTATTCCTTTATTTCTATAAAGTCCTTTTTGTAATTCATGTATATCAAATAATTTACTATCATACTCAATTTTAATATTATTGTAGATCCTTTTTTCTAGTTCTAAAACAAGAGAGTCTCTATAATCTTTATACGCTTTTATTTTGCTTCCGTCATGTCCTTGTATTACAGGTGTACCTTCAGTCCACTCAGTTAAATCATCAGGTTCATTTACGCCATGATTAGCTGTGCTATTAGGCATATAGAATTGTCTGTTAAGTCCTACAAATGTATGTACGTGGGCATCACCTGCTCCACCTAATTCTACATCACGTGCTTGTGCTTCTGCCAAAGTAGCATAAAGAGGATAAAACCATCCTAGCTTTCCTGCTCCTCTTTGATTAGGACCAGCTACGCCATAAAATTTATAAGGTCCTGAAGGTAAGTCAGGAGCCTTCTCTTGTGTTGTATCATCTATGTAAAATTCGGGTTCGTATTTAGGATACAATCCTAATTTAGTTGGTGTTGCAGGTACATAACTTCCATTTGTATTTTCATATTCAACAATATCTATAATATCATTAAGTTGTTTTGTAGTAGTAAGTACAACAAATCCGTCACTGTTAAATGTATAATCTTTGTCGTGTACAAGTTGTATACCGTTTTGATATACATTTACAGCTTTATTACTTAATTCAGTTAATGAAAATATACTGCTTAAAGCAAAAAATTGTTGATCAACATCTTCTATTACTGTGGAATTTATTTTTTTACCACCGCTAGGTACCATGTCACTAAAATAATATGGCAGTTCATTAGTTTTATCTTTATTAAGTTCAGATATAATTTCATCAACATGTATTCTTGTTGGTCCGTCAAAACCTAATGTATCTGCAACTTCTAAAAATAGTCTTTTAAATTTACTGTAATCATATCTTGCACTAGATAACGCTTTTACTACATTTGATTTTTCATCTAATAAATGGTACAAACTTAAATTCAAAGGTGCAGAATGTTTTAAGAACTTTTTTCCTAATTTAGATAAAGGACCTAAATCTCGTAAATTGCCTATGCCGGGAAAATTTCCAACAAAATTTTCAGTTTCTTCTACAATAGTGCGTAAATGATCATTTACTTCTCCTAAAGTAAATTGATTAATATTATTGTTTAGAGGATTTTTTTCTAAATTAGATGCTATTTCATAATAACCGTTGTTATTTTTTGCAACGTTACTTCTAGTTTTAATTACTACAATATCATCTTTATCTAATCCTTTAACAAAATTTACTGAACTTTCGTTGTTTACATCTTGTTCTATTGTATAATCTATGGTTTGTCTTTTTAAAACATTGTTTACTAGCACCCTTATCCATAAGTTGTCTTTAAAAGTTGTATCATTATACATATCGAGATCAAATTTCTTTTGATCTTGCTCTGCAACATATTGTTTGATTACATTCTGAACACTATCGTTTTTTGCTTTTATCCAACCATTTTCTAAACCGTAGCTAGTTCTATCTATGTACTTTCTTAAAAATCCTTGATCAGTATTTTTAATCCTTAGAGCATTGTTTTGTGTATATGTAAAATTATTATTTAAAAGATCAAAAGTAAAAACAATATCTCCTGTATTTTGTATACTTCTATATGTTAATGGAAATCCTAATTCACTATCATTTACGCCAGACCCTATTGTGTAAGAAAATATTTTGTTTCCAGTAAACAATGATGACGGATACGTTGTTCTATCCGTAAAACTAATATCAGACATATCGAATAAATCAAACTCTGGTTGTTGATTAACACTTGTTTTATTTTGCCCTTGTTTCCAGTCTTTTCCGTCATAGTAATAATATTGTCCTCTATTAAGTGTACCTTGTGTGATCAATACTGTTTCGTTTGTTTGAGGTAAACTGTCGCTTTCTTCTTGTAATGTTATTTGAGACTTGTTCTCAACTTTTACAAATTTGACTTTAAATATTCTACCTTTGACTAATGGATCTGGATCGTTAGTAAACAACACCCGCATTCCTTCAGTTAGATTAATACCGTCTATATTGTAACCTTCGGCACCTTCGATTTGACTGAATGCATCTATAGTAAAGTTATCAATTAAATTAACATTTGTTTTAGAAAAAGTTCCAAAATTATAAAGTTTCAAACCTTTTTCAAATTCAATAATTGGACGACTAGCCCTGCTGTTTTGATCAATATTTGCTACCTGGCCATTAAGTTCAGCAGATTTTTCTATTACACTTCTATGGAACCATCTATTGTATCTACTCCACAGATTTCCGTCTTTACTTCCTCTGTTAATTATAATGTAATCCTTTTTAGATGGAAAGCCTAAAGCTTCACTAAAAGGAAAATAATCAAATTCTTGTGCATCAAATTCTACTTCTATATCGTCAGTAAATAATCCGCTTACCTCTAAATCTTCTTGTTTAATAAGTTGTATTTCTTCGCCTACACCTTCAACATACCACTCACCTATTGCATATTTTGCAGGAGTAACATTACCTAAAAATTGAACTTTCATACCATTTGAAAGATCAAATCCTGTGCTAGTCTTATATTCTTTTTTGCCTACAATTTCATTGTCTACATTTATTTCAGTGTTTTCAAGGATATCGTTTATCCTTATTAAGCCGCTTAAATTAGGATCGTCTTTAGATATATAAAATAATGACTCTGGTGCTGTGTCAGGTACAGTAAATTCTATTATTCCTTCTTCTAGCCAATCTTCCGTAATAGGATTGCCTTCACTATCTAGTTTTGTTATACCGCTTGAATAAATTAAAGATGTATTTGTAGTTTCTGTATCAGGTTCTCTTCCTGGAGTGAAACTAACTTTTGTTACAAATGCTATGGGATAATTTGGAGTATCTACAACAAATCTATATGTTTGTCCTCTATATAAAGTAATAGATGGATTATTTGTTAAACCATCAGGTGTAAACAGATATGTTGGACTTCCTGCGTTATCTTTTAATCCTACCGTGTATGTACTCTGTACTTCTTTGCTTTGTCCGAAAATGTTAATTGTTGCAGGTCCTGTAGGCAACCAATAATATTCTCTATAATTTACTATTTTATCCCAGTCTATGTGCGGATTCCAAGAATAATATTCTTGTTCGTTTAAGTCATTATGATTTGTTGTAGATCCTGATAAAATTTTTATTTTATTTAGATAGTCATTGTAATCTGCGTAAAAGTCTACATTATTTAGATTATCTTTAATAATAGTTGCAGGTTCTAATTGATAATTTTCTCTTTCATTAGTGACATCACCTGCATAATTATCTTTTGATTGATATGCAAGTGCTTGCTTTCTACCATAAAATACATTTAATTTTTCAGCAACTCCAGGTTGCATCATTTGATCTAGAGTAGAAGATAAAAATTTATTATTAAATTCGGTGCGAAAATACTTTGGCAGATGATTTGCTGTTTTTCTTTTATAATTTTCGTTGCCTGCAGGAAGTGCAGGTTCTTGCTGATTATTTTCGAATGCCATTAGTAACCATAACCTCCGCCACCGCCAGAGCTACCACCACCACCTGATGATCCACCACCACCTGATGATCCGCCACCACCTGATGATCCGCCGCCACCTGATGATCCACCACCACCGGAGCTACCGCCACCACCACTTGAACTACTTGTGCTTTGCACTGTGCTGGCTGTAGATGTAGTTGTGTTGCCAATATTACTGTAAGTTGTTGTACCTGAAGATGTAGAACTTTGTATTCCTGTGTTTCCACTTCTGACACTTGTTGCAATATTACCAGATGCTACTATTTGATTAGCTGTCACTGCATCTATAATTTGGATATCATTTACAGTTGCACCACTTATAAAGATTTCATCAACTTCTGATTTAATTTCAAAAAGGCTACCAAAGGTTTGGCTTGCATCTTCTGGAACTATCAAAAAAGTAACTACGTCTGGAGCCATTTCTTTCATTACATAAGTGGACAATTCTGAAAAATAAAACTTATCGCCAAAATCCCAATTTTCTAAAGCAAAAAATTGATTTATTAGACTTATTACTCTTGATTTAATATCATTATCATTAAGCACTATGTCTGGATTTTTTACTATTTTAAATTTTGATTGTAACATGCTTTCTGCTTT
>MDTC01001860.1_pt1 | contig 21061 bp, 15 predicted proteins | sample 811181 | NCBI WGS metagenome assembly MDTC01 (sample SAMN05326644, study PRJNA326480) | marine metagenome | isolation source: seawater | place: Pacific Ocean: North | collected 2011 | reverse complement strand
GAAAAGGTTTGGGCATATGAAACCATGGGAGAGATTGTGGGAGCACCTAATCAAGCGACCCATCCGGAGAGCGGGCAATCTTTGATCCTTGTGGGCAGTTATGATAATTATTTGCACTGTGTTGATGCCAAGAATGGACAACTTATTTGGAAGTTTGAATCCATGAATTATATCAATGGTACGCCTGCTATATGGAAAGATGAAGTGGTAGTATTTGGCGGGTGCGATGCTCAGTTATACATGGTTTCATTAGCAGACGGAAAATTGATCAGGCAGGTCGACCTTGAGGCACCGATAGCATCCTCTGTAGGGATAAAAGATCATTTTGCATATGTCGGTGATATGGACAAAACAGTACATGCAATAGATTTAAATACGGGTAAAATTACCTGGGGTTATCTTCATAGAAACTTCCCCTATTTTTCTTCACCCGCAATTACCGAAGAGTTGGTCATTATTGGGGGGAGAGATAAGGGACTGCACGCCATCGAGAGAATCTCCGGCGAGCAAAAATGGCGCTATTCTGCCCGTGGGCGGATTGATGGTTCCCCGGTTATCAGTGGTGGAAAAATAGTGATCGGGTCAATGGATGGAAAAGTCTGTCTGATAGATATAAAAACCGGAGAGGTCCGAGCTCAATACGAGATCGGGTCCTCAATTTCCAGTACTTGTGCAGTCTCAAAGGGTTGGATTTTCGTTGGATGTGAGGATGGAAACCTCTATGCCTTTAATTCTATGCAAACGAGTCTATGAGCGATTCCACCTTCATCAAGCCCGATCGCAAGACCGAGGAAGATACCAAAGCGGGAAATTACTTCATTGCGAATTACCCCCCATTCTCATTTTGGAATGAAAAGGATATTCCCTGCGTGGACTCCCTGCTTAATAGTCCATCTGCGGGCAAGGCACCCCTTGGACTGTATTACCATGTGCCGTTTTGCCGAAAGCGGTGCCACTTTTGCTACTTTCGTGTATATACTGATAAGAACTCTGCGGATGTACGCCGTTATCTTGACGCCACGATGCAGGAACTTGAAAGATACGCTGGCTCATCTTACATCGGTGGTCGTATGCCAAAGTTTGTCTATTTTGGTGGTGGTACTCCTTCCTATTTATCGGCTCAACAATTGACTGAGTTGACTAATCGGATGAAAGCAATTTTACCCTGGGATGAGGCGGAAGAAGTGACGTTTGAGTGCGAACCTGGCACCCTGACCGAAAAAAAAGTCCAGGCGATCAAGGATTTTGGAGTGACCCGACTCAGCTTGGGAATTGAAAATTTTTCTGACCATATTCTTGAGACCAATGGACGGGCACATCGTTCAGCCGAAGTCTTCCGTGCCTTCCAATGGGCAAGGGATGCCGGAATCGAGAATATCAATATCGACCTGATTGCAGGGATGCTCGAAGAGACAGATGATAATTGGTCGGAGTGCATCGATCGTGTGCTAGAATTATCACCCGATTGTGTGACTATTTATCAAATGGAGGTACCTTTCAATACCACCATGTATAAACAAATGAAAGAGCAGGGAAAATTAAGTGCTCCGGTGGCGGATTGGCCGACCAAAAGAAGATGGGTTGCGGAAGGTTTCTCGAAACTGGAGAAAAATGGTTATTCGGTAACTAGTACCTGTACTGCGGTAAAAAACCCAGACCAGACAAAGTTCCAATACCGAGACCAACTTTGGGGAGGTGCAGATATGGTGGCTCTCGGGGTGGCATCTTTCGGACATCTGGGCGGGATTCATTATCAAAATATCACTCATTTTGAGGATTATTGCTCCACTGCAGAGCAGGGAGAGTCATTGATACGCCGAGCTCTTCTTACCACCGAAGAGGAGAGGTTTATCCGGGAATTTATTTTGCAATGGAAATTGGGATCTGTCCGCCCCTTATATTTTCAGGAAAAATTTGGAATCGATATTATTGAAAGATACGGATCAATTTTTACCGAGTGGGAAAGCCAGGGTAATTTGGAAAAGAAAACAGATTGTTGGAAACTTTCCCGTAATGCTCTCTTGCGGGTTGATTCTTTATTGCATCAATTTTTTCTTCCTCAGCACCAGAATGCAAAATATGTGTAATGTAATAGATAGATCTACAAATGGCTGATCCAGAAACAAACTTTCCGGGATTGCTCCATCCCTTGAGCTTTATGCGCCGGGCACATGGGCTTTCTGGATTGGAATACCAGGTTCTTGAGCCAGTTGATTTGCCAGAACCCTATCGTCAGTTGCTCGCACACGAGGGAGATATGACCAGTCGGTTGGAAAATTACTACAAGTCATCTATCCGCATTAACCGGCTACGATCATCCAATGATGGGAAAAATTATTTCCGCGAAGTCATTCTTCATACAAGTGAAACCACCCCGAGAGCGGTGGAGTATGGAGCAATTGAAATTCTGTTTGCCCAACTACCAGAGTTCGCAAAGGATGCAATAATTGCTGGGGAAATGCCACTGGGGGCAATTCTTAACCAAGGACGAATTCCATACTCATGTTCGTTACGGGGATTTTTTAAAATTGTACCGGACGATTCCATCAAAGAAGTATTTTCGGTAGATCTTTCAGAGCATCTTTTTGGTCGGAGTAATACGATCAAGACCAGAACTGGAGAAACCATTGCCCAGATTGTGGAAATTCTTCCACCTGCGTGAATGGTTTTCCATGCTTGAGTTTCTCAGTCATAGAAATTGAATAATATTAACCCATGATTTCTTTTAAAACCCATTACGATGCCATAGTAGTAGGTGCTGGTCCTGCAGGCTCTGCAACCGGTGCCCTTCTAGCAGAGAAGGGAAGGGATGTATTGATCGTGGAGAAAGAAAAATTTCCCCGCTATCATGTGGGGGAATCCCTGATGCCCTTTTGTTACTTCCCACTTGAGCGTCTCGGACTGATTGATCAATTAATGGAATCTGGAAATCCCCGAAAATACTGCGTACAGTTTGTGCGGGAAGATGGTTTTCTTTCTCAACCTTTTTATTTCTTCGAGCATTTTGACCATCCATCCTCCACCACCTGGCAGGTATGGCGGGAAGAATTTGATCAGATGATTTTAAACAAAGCCCGAGATAACGGGGCATCCATTTTGGAACAAACCAAGGCGAATAGATTGATCAAAGATGGCGAGCGGGTAACCGGAATCAAGGCGAGTTCACAAGAATTTGGTGAACTGGAATTAACTGCTCCTATCGTGATTGATGCTTCTGGGCGTGATTGTTTTGCTGCTCACAAAGAGAACTGGATGATACGTGATCCTGAACTTAAAAAGGTCGCTCTATGGACCTACTACAAAGGAGCCAAGCGTGACCCCGGTCTCGATGAGGGAGCGACTACAGTGGCGTACCTACCAGGCAAAGGTTGGTTTTGGTACATTCCCTTGAGCGGGGACATGGTCAGCGTGGGGATCGTGGCTGAGCGGGATTATTTGTTTAATGGATCGACAAAAGAACATGCAGAAATTTTCCAACGTGAGATCAGGAACAATGTGTGGATCGAGGAACATTTGTCTCAGGGTGAACAGGTTGGCGAGTATCGAGTGACTGGTGAGTATTCTTATCGCAACAAGTATTGCTCAATTGATGGATTGGTTCTCGCTGGGGATGCCCTCGGTTTTTTAGACCCCGTATTTTCCTCGGGCGTATTTCTAGCTCTTAAAAGCGGAGTGATGTTGGCTGATGAAGTGGACGCTGCACTGTCTGCCGGCCCGATAACCGCACAATCCTTTGATGAGTATGGAAAAAAAATGCAGTCATCTATCGAGACGATGCGAAAAATTGTCTATGCGTTTTACGATCCTAAGTTTAGTTTTGGAGATCTAGTCAAGCGGGGTGAGCATTTGCGCGGTGCTCTTACCGATTGCTTGATTGGCAATGTAGATGATCAGGATTTTAAGGAGTTATTTGAATCGATGTCCGATCTTGCCCGCTTGCCAGAACCCGTTGGTCACGGATTGGCCAAGACCTCCGTGTGAGGATTGCTTTTCTTACGCCCGGCACGGGCAATTATCATTGCGGAGTATGTATGCGGGACAATTCTCTGGCCCGTTATTTAATTAATCTTGGACATGATGTTACCATGCTGCCTGCCTATCTTCCTCATCTTTTGGATGAGGAAAGTGTAGGTGCTGAGAAAAACCCGGTTTTTTTTGGCGGGATCAATGTATATTTGCAGCACAAATTTCCTTTCTTTCGTAAGTCTCCCAAATGGTTGGATGATCTCTTTAATCATGAATCCTTGCTCCGCTGGGTGGCAGGTAAAAGGGGAATGACCACACCGCGTCAGCTGGGAGAAATTACCCTATCTACCTTTCAGGCTATGGAAGGCCCGCTTGCTAAAGAGGTAGGCACAGTGATCGATTGGTTTAGGGAGCATGGCCAGCCCGATGTACTTATTCTTTCCACGATTTTACTCGCTGGAGTGGGGCGTGCAGTTCGTGAAGAATTAGACATTCCTGTGATCAGCTTTCTGCAGGGTGAGGATGGATTTTTAGATTCGCTACTGCCGGAGTTTCGTGAAGAAGCATGGAGTCTCTTAGGCTCGGATGCGGGCACATTGGATGCTTGTATTTCACCTAGTCAGTATTTTGCCAAGCATATGGCGGGTCGGTTGGGTCTATCTGAAAACAATATTCAATATTTCGCTAATGGGATAACTTTAGACGGCTACGAAGGAGCATGTAGCAAGCCGGACTATCCTACTATCGGATACTTCGCCCGAATATGCCCGGAAAAAGGACTGGATCTTTTGATCGATACTTTTATCGAACTCAAGGTGTCCGGTGATTACCCAGGTTTGAAATTGTCAATCGCAGGTACTTTGCCATCTGAAAACAGGTGCTTTTTAGACGAACAAAAAAACAAAATTTATAATTCGGGCTTTACTGATGAAGTTAAGATTAAAACTAATCTTTCCCGCCCTGAAAAAATTAGTTTTTTAAAAGAACTTTCTGTGTTTTGTGTACCCGCACGATTCCCCGAAGCGTTTGGACTCTATGTAATCGAAGCGATGGCTGCGGGAGTACCGGTTGTTCTTCCTGACCATGGATCTTTCCCTGAAATCATTGGTGAAACAAACGGAGGGTTGCTTTATGAAAAAAGTGAACCAAGAGGCATATTCAATGGATTGAATGATATGCTAAGAAATATGGGGCAGGCAGAAGAATATGGAGAGCAGGGAAGGTTAGCGGTACACAAAAAATATTCCAACGAGCAATTGGCTAAGGAGTTGGTCGAGAACATCCTCGCTCCTTTAGTTTCAACCAAGTAAAAAAGAAAAATTATCATGGCATCTGAATATTCCATTTTTCGCAGGGTCGAGTTTTCCGAGACCGATCTGGCCGGCATCATGCACTTTACCAATTATTATCGCTGGATGGAGATCTGCGAGCATGAGTTCCTCCGCAGTGTTGGACTATCCGTGGATATGGAAGATGAAAATGGACGCTTTGGTTGGCCCCGGGTCAAAGCTACCTGCCGGTTCAAAAGACCCCTTAGGTTTGAGGAGGAAGTGGAGATCAAATTGATCGTCACCGAGATGCGTGACCGTTCCATCACCTATGCCTTTCAGTTTTGGAAAGAAGAAAATGGGGAGCGTGTAAAAGCCGCAGTTGGGGAAGCCGTGGCTGCCTGTGTTCGCTTCGACCAAGCGAGCGGATCAATGACTCCGATCATGATCCCTGAAGTCTTTACCTCCAAGGTAAAACAGGCTTAAGCAGTTTTTCATTATTGGGGAATCGGTTAATTCGATTGACCGATCGTTTGTGCATTCATTTAAATCTTACATCCCTAAACTTCCCCTAAGCTTTGTATAAATGAAAAAATTATTTCTAGCTGTTATTATTTCTTTCTTTTTCGCCCAAGTGACTCAGGGATATGCACCTGATTCCATATCTGGAAAAGATATTGTTTATACCGAGGGGTCAGAGTCGGAGACTGCAACTTTTTCAAGTGATGGAAAAGTATACGGGGATAATGATAGCGAGTGGACTTACTACACTTATGAAAAGCTTTCCGCAAATATAGGTAAGGTAATTTACACCTTTGAGAATGAACAAAACCCAATGCCGGAAGAAGAAATCCTTACCTTTACTTCCGAAAATGCAGGAACATTTGAATGGAGCGAATATTCGGACGCAAATATGTCCACTATAATTGACACCGGTAGTGGTACTTTTTCCGTATCGGACAATTTGGCAGATCCAGAATCAGTTATTGTGGTTTCAGACCCAAGCGGCAATCCAGTCGTGGTACAGGTTGGCGACGAGTACAATTGGAACGAAACCTTGGAAGGAGTGATGCTTTGGGGAGTTTGGCAGGACGACGATACCAATGAATGGGTAATCGCTACCGTAAATTATATTGGAGGCAGACAGAAAGGAGCAAAAGGAAGCTATTCTTCTCTTCCTGCTGAATTAGATGTTGATCATCCATATACCATTAACGGAGATACTATTGATGTAACTGAAACAAACGGACACCAGTATTACCAAATTATATCTGTTGATAATGATACAATTTATGCGGTGGATGGAGATGGCATTCCATTAACTGATCCGAGCTGGTGGTTTGTTACAAAATCAGCTGCCGAAACATTCTATAATTCAAAAATTAATTATGCTCCCAATTCTCTTCTCGGGCAAAAACTTCGAATCAATGAAGTCGGGTACACCACATATGATTATTTTTTTACTTCTGAGAATGCCTATTTCTGGGATACCACCCTTGCCACTCCCAAGCTGAGAGGGATTCCTTATACATACGAAAAAAATTCTTCCGCTGAAGCTTCCCTTTTCCTAAATCAGGACTTTGGAATAGTAACGCATCAGATCACTTTTGCCTCCCTCCTAGAGGCAAATTCGACCTGGGAGGATAATACCTCAAGTGGAATAGGCAGTATTCAGGTATTGCCGGATGAATATGCGCCGGATTCCTTGCTTGGTTGGAAGTTGGAAGCGGGAACGAACGCGTCCTATAAATTTACAACTCCTACGGATGCGATCTTTTACTATATGGATGATACTAATGATTCGAATAGTGAACTGTCCCACATTACTTACACTTGGGAAATGATAGGGCCAAGTATAGGAAAATTGATCACCAGCCTAGACGAAGTAACTTGGTTGTTTTTTGATTCCTCTACTTCCGGATATTTTGATTGGGAAGAAATGGATGCGGATGATGGAGATTCAGGTGAGTTTTATTTGCATTACTATGGGGATGGTCATGCTCATGAATCTTTGGCGGGAGATACACTAATGCTCGGAGATACCACCTATGTCTTTTCTTCAAATACATCCGTTACTATTTATACGGCTGAAGGTAAGGCCACCTCGGAATATGCTTACTTAAGAAATGGTTCCGATCAAGGAGTCTTAGCGATCGGTTCCTCGATGATGAACCTCGATTTTTACTCCAACGGATATGGCCGGGTCGCAAGTGGAGGGAGCGGATATTTTCAGGTTATCTCCAACTGGGCAACTAAGGGATGGGTATGGCATGATCATTATCCATGGGCCTATTCCAACAATATGCAGGACTGGTATTACCAAGTACTTTTTATCAATGATAATAATGAGAGTGCAATGGCTCATTATCAGGCATGGGACAATACATGGAACATTCCTGAAGAATTAACCTATTCTGGCGAAAGCAATTTTTCCTCTGCTGATGCTTATTACTGGGAAGACTATGATGATTTTAATGGAACAGAGCTAAACTCTAGTAAGTGGGATGTTGGCTATTGGAGTGGTGGTCAATCCGTCACTATTAGTAATGGACAAGCTCAGTTAAGCGGTACCATCTATTCTGCAGGTAGTCCTACACAGGTACCAAGTGATATTGCAGCAGCAGCAAGCGATTCAACAGAAGGAAATACATTTTTATTTTTCAAAGACGAAGAGATTTATGGAATCCAAGCAGATATCTCCATACCTAACCAAACCAATGATTATGATACAGGGATTTATTTGGCATCTTTAGACATAAATCCTCTTGGGAGTCTTGGAGCAGAACTTAGGAATAAAACTAGTGGTCCAGTATTACTTTTTGATTATCTTGATTCGGGTAACGAATGGGAGCATCAGGAAACTGGGTCGCTGGATACTTTTTACCAATTACAGATTACAAAAATTGATGGAAAAACGAGCTATTATTTGAATGGAAATCTGGTCAAACAATTCGATAGCTCATCACATGATGAAGATTATTGGACCATTGGGGCTTTTAATGATAATGGTTTATCTTACTCAACTTTTGCTGACAATGTGCGAGTCCTCCGTAAAAGGTCCTATCCACAGGGTTGGATGTGGATGGATTATTATCCATGGGCCTATTCCCATAATTCCGATAGTTGGTTGTATTTTCAATTGGCCAAGGATACCGATGGGCAGCCAGGCATGATTTATTGGGACACCGCGACGCAAGTCTGGGATATTTATTACCCCGCCCTTTCTCCCGAGCAAGTTGAGGATCGGGAGGATGCGACAGAATTATTGAACCAAGAATAATTAGCACGAGCTAAGCTCAAGATTTTAAATTCAGTATATATTCGGTTTGCCTGAAAGTGGCTACCGATAGAAAGTGATTCACATGCACTATTTACAATTCGCACTGTTAACGGTGGTTTGCTGGGGAACCTATGGGGTATGCATGCATATTGGGTCCAGTAATATGGCAGATAAAGAAAACGGGAGAATTATGGCATTCCTTTGGGTTGGGCTTGCTTACTTTCTGACCGCGGTGATTGCCCCTTTGATCATCCTAAAATTAAAAGGTGGAAATATCGCCTTTTGGACTTATCCCACCAAAGGCTGGCAATGGTCACTGATCGCTGGAACTCTGGGTGCGATTGGTGCACTTGGAGTACTTCTTGCCTTTGGAAAAATGCCCAGTCCAGCATTTGTACCCGTTATTATGTCTATCATTTTTGCCGGTGCACCGATGGTTAATGCATTAGTTAGTACGACCAAGGAGGGGAACTGGGGGTATGTGCGCTGGCCCTTTGTCTTGGGTATTGCTCTGGCTGCTGTGGGTGGATACATGATCACCAAGCATGCCCCAAAACCGCCCAAGTCTGTGCCAGTGGCGGAGCAAACAAACTCTTGATATAACGAAAAGTGGATAAGAAATCCACAAATCAAATGAGAGGACCTGGCGAGGTTATAAACTGGGAATTGCAAAGGTGGCAGAAATTCCAACGCAATTTAAATGAGCTTTCCAAGTTCAATACTTTTCAAAAAAATCGCTTTCCTGGATTGGTCGATTGGCAAAGTTGGAAAGGTTTTGACGATTTTACTAAAGCCTGTCCGTTGACCACTAAGGTGGATTTGGAAAAAGACCGATCATCCAATCCTCCGAATGGCACCAATTTTACCTACTCGCCTGAACATTATGTTCGATATTCCAAGACGAGCGGAACCACTGGCGAACCAACCACTTGGATGGACACGCAGAAGGATTGGCAATGGATGCTGGAAAATTGGAAACAGATTATGAAGGCCGCTCAAGTAGAAGCAGGTAGTCGTTGTTTTTTTGCTTTTTCCTTTGGTCCCTTTCTTGGTTTTTGGACAGCTTATGAGGCAACTGTACAAAATGGGTGCATCGCCATACCGGGGGGTGGGCAATCTACCGAAGCGAGATTGCGGATAATTTTGGAAAATGAGGTGGAGTATCTTTTTTGTACGCCAACCTATGCGATGCGATTAATTGAAACAGCTAAGGAATTGAAAATATCCCTACTCAATCATTCGCTCAAAAAAATTATCGTTGCAGGAGAGTGTGGAGGGAGCGTTACCGAAACTCGTCAGGTGATCGATCAAGCATGGGCAAGAGAATCTTTATTTTTTGATCATTATGGGATGACTGAGGTCGGACCGGTGGCATATGAAACTCCAGGTGGGCAGGGTGGATTGCGGATATTATTGGATTCCTATCATGCCGAGGTTATTAATCCAGAAAGTGAAGAACATCTCGATGATGGTGAGCTAGGAGAATTAGTCCTGACTCCATTGGGCAGGGTGGGCTCTGCGATATTGCGTTACCGTACAGGAGATTTAGTACGGGTGAAACGGGGACTGGATGAGTTGGGTCATCCAGCCTTTGACCTAGTGGGGGGAATTTTGGGAAGAACGGATGATATGGTAGTCGTCAGGGGGGTGAATCTATACCCCTCCGCAATTGACCGTATTGTGCGTACTTTTACGAAAGTCGCTGAATATGAGGTAAACATCCAAGAATCTAGGGGCATGAAAGAGGTGGCAATCCGAGCTGAATGCGTAGAGTCTGTGGCTCATGCACTGGAGGTAGCTATTCATAATGCCTTATCTCTTCGAATTCCCGTGCACTGTGTACCCCCTAAAACTTTACCGAGATTTGAAATGAAAGCGAAAAGATGGATCAAGCAAATTGAGAAACCAAGATGAATTCCTTCATTGATGTAAAAAACCTAACCAAGGTATATTCATCTACGGGTGAAGAATTTCCCAGCGTTGTGTTAAACGATCTTAGTTTACAGGTCAGTAAGGGGAGGTCGGTTGGCTTGATTGGTCCATCCGGTTCCGGTAAAAGCACTTTGCTCAATATAATTAGTGGACTTGATGATCCGACAAGTGGGGAGGTTTGGGTGGATGAAAACCAAGTCCATCAATTATCTCCCATTGAAGCTGCTTCTTTTCGTAACCAAACTATAGGGTTTATCTTCCAAGCCCACCATCTCTTGCCAGCCCTTACTGCCCATCAAAATGTTATGGTACCAGCCCTTGCGGGACACGGAAAAATGAGTGCTGATGAAAGTAGGGATCGAGCAAATCACTTGCTTGAACAGGTGGGACTGAGTGAGCGGGCCAATCATATGCCCAGTCAATTGTCGGGAGGCGAGAGGCAAAGAGTGGCGGTTGCCCGAGCCCTAATCAACCAGCCAAAAGTATTATTGGCGGATGAACCGACGGGTGCACTGGACAAAAAAAATGCCGACAGTTTGATGGATATGCTCATTAAATTAAACGAGGAATTTGAATGCACCATGCTGGTGGTCACCCACTCGCAGGAACAGGCAAACCGATTGGATGAGGTCTGGTCTTTTCAGGACGGAAAACTAAGTGCAATAATTCCATGAGTATCTGGCGAATTATTTTCGCCAATCTCAAACATTCGAGAAGGCAACATCTTGGTACCTCTCTGTGCTTGGCCCTTGCCTCGATGATACTGGTTGGTTCGCTGACGATTGGTGACTCCGTCCGTAATACCCTTTGGCAAAAAGCGGCCGAACGAATTGGTATGATCACCCATGTCTTTGTATCCTCAGATGGTTATTTTCATTCAGACCTCGCCGATCGTCTTCTAGTTACCGAGGATTTACCCAAAGAGGTTATGGTTGCCCCAGTTGTAATGGCAACAGGGACTATCGCTTCACCGGATGGAAAATTACATGCAAGTGGCATTACCGTTCTTGGCATTGATGAAAGGTTTTTTCAATTGGCATGGGATTCCACAATGTCTCCCGACCTGAAAAAGCTCGGTTTTTGGGCAAGTCCTGAGCTTGCCAGGGAACTTGGTGTCGAGCAAGGTTCCCGATTGATACTGCGGATCGAGGAACCGAGTCTCTTTTCCCGGGACGCCCCATTATCTGGGGAACGAGATGCTCGCTTTGTTTCTTGGAACCGTCCCTACTTAGGAGAAGTGAATCCTTCCGCACTGGGCAATTTTTCCTTACAGGCAAGCATGGAACCAACCAGAACAATCTTTATGCCTCTTTCAATGATGCAGAATGATATGTTCATCACTTTTTCTCCGGATGAGAGAAAAGATTTTGCCAATCTTTTATTGGTGGCCGGAGGAGAGGGGTTAACCGACTCATTAATGGCCATGATGAAGCGGTGCTGGACCTTAAAAGATGCTGGACTGGAAACGAAAAAACTTCGGGCAGTGGATCGGTGGAACCTGCGCAGCCGAAAAGTATTTTTGTCGGACAAAGTAGTCCATACTGCACGGCAAATTGACCCTACCTTAGAAGCGGAGTTTACCTATCTGGTAAATGCGATTGGCAAACCTGAGGCTATCGGAGATGGGAACGCTTCGCTAATTCCTTACTCTATGGTTACAGGAGTGGAGCCTAAGAAAGGCGGCATTCTTGAGCCGGAATGGCATGAAGGCAAAATGGCTATTAACCAATGGGCGGCAATCGATTTGAACATAAGCTTGGGGGATTTGATAAGCATCGAATATTTTGTGGTAGGAGACAGGCGGGAACTGATCGAAAAGACCACATCCTTCGAGGTGGGAAAGATTTTACCTATGCCAGAAAAAATCCCCAAAGGAGACGAGAGTGACTGGACACCAAGGTTTCCTGGACTTAGCGATGCAGACAATTGTGGAGAGTGGGACACGGGTATCCCTATCAAACACAAAATAAGGTCAAAGGACGAATCTTATTGGGATGATTACCGGGGAACGCCTAAGGCCTTTATCTCGCTTACCCGTGCTCAGGAAATGTGGGGTAACCGTTGGGGGAATGTGACCGGGTTACGTATTAATGGGCGGGAAAGGGCCAATGAGCTTGGCAAACAATTACGAAATATACTTGATCCCAGAACATTTGGGTTGCGGCTGATTCATTTCGAAAAAAAGGCCATTGATGCCGTTTCCGGGCCAGTTGATTTTAGTCAGTTATTTTTATCGTTTGGGTTTTTTGTTCTGCTTGCTGGACTGTCCCTGAGTGCATTAATCTTTGGATTTTCTTTGGAGCAAAGAAACCGCCAAGTTGGTATGTTGCTTTCCCTTGGCTATACACTGCGAAAAGTAAACTTTATCACTTCTATGGAAGCAGGGGTGGTTTGCTTACTGGGCACCCTGATGGGAGTAGGATGGGCATGGTTTTTCGGAAGTGGTGTGTTATGGATGCTTAACAATGCATGGGGAAGTGCGGTCGCAAAACTCACAATTTATTACGCCCCACGACTGGAATCAATTGTGTTAGGGGCAGGGGCTTCTTTTTTGATGGGGTTGATCTGTTTACTTTGGATTACCCGGAAGCAAAGAAAGTACCGCCCTGTTGAATTAATACAGTCAGGTGCCTACAACCCCAATTCCCTTCACTCAGAATCTTTTAAGAAACGGCTGTACAGGAGTATATGGATTGAGCCTGTTGCTTGGGTAGCACTTATCTGTATGATTCTGACATCCTCAACTTCTAAGGTCCCACCAAGTGTAAGCTTTTTTTGTATTGGGTTTCTGGTCTTATTTGCCGGATTGGTCAGGGTATTTAGATACTTCGCAAACAATATAAATAATCGTAGGCTAAGGGATAGAAACCTCCTGCTAAATTTGGACTATCGTACGGGGCGAAAAATAACTGGGGTAGGAATTCTTGCTGTTGGTACTTTTCTTATTGTTGGAGCAGGAGCATTTAGGAAAAGCCAGTCAGAAAATACTCTACTAACCCGTTCTGAAACTGGGGGATTTACCCATATTATCAAAACAAGCCTTCCACTCTACGATGATTTAATGAGCGAAAATGCCCGGGACCTCTATGATTTAAACGATGAGCTATTGAGTGATGTAACTGTTGTGCCCTTACGTACACAAGCTGGAGATGATGCAAGTTGCTTAAATTTGCACAACTCCAGTTCACCTCCCCTTTATGGTGTACCAATCCTTCAAATGGAAAAGCGGTTTAATTTTGTTGAGGGAAATTGGTCGGCTTTGAAAAAATCCGATAATACCGACCTTTTGCCTGCTGCGATAGATCACAATACAATGCTATGGTCCCTTAAAAAAAATGTGGGAGACAGAATTTCATACTTGGATAGTGAAGGACAAGAATTTGAAGTGAAATTAACTGCAGTTGTTGAGGGAAGTTTCTTGCAGGGAGGACTTTACATAAGTGAAGAGAATTGGGTTAAGAAGTATCCGAACCAAGGCGGATACCAAGAGTTTTGGATTTCGGGAAGTCGCGTTGACCGTACGGTCGATCATTTGCTAGATCGCTTTTTTAATTATGGACCGAGGTCACAGACTGTAGTCTCTAGGCTGGAACAATTGAAAAATGTAGAAAATACATATTTGTCTATTTTCCAGGCACTGGGCGGTCTCGGTGTGTTGCTTGGGACCTTAGGAATTTTGATTATAATAGTGAGAAACTTATGGGAGAGAAGGCATGAGCAAGCTTTATTGGGAGCGGTTGGTTTTTCGCTCCCGCAATTACACAAGTTAGTGATGAGGGAAAACGCCCGCATTATCTTTTGGGGACTTATTACAGGTTTAATGGCAGGTTTAGTCGGTCTGATTCCTACCATTTTGGAAAACACAGAAGGTTTTTCCATTATCAGTCTTACTTCATTTGGCGGAGGTTTGTTTATTCTTTCTTACATCAGTTTAGTCATTGCCATCCGTATCGGATTGCCCAAATTGCCGATTAATACTCTGCGAGATGAATAATGAAATTTTGATCAATTTGCTCCTGGTTGTTTTCTTAATCACAGGTGAGAAAATATCTGCAGAGAACCTGGCTATGGGGAAAGAAAGTTGGGAGACCCTATATGATCAATCGTTCGAGGAGATTGAGAATGGAGAACTACCAGAAGACTTCTTTGTTTTAGAGGGCAATTTCCAAGTCACCACCAAGGACGGAAGGAAGTGCCTCGCATTAGCACCAAATCCGGTAGGGGAACATGGATTTTTATTTGGGCCACGGATAAACGGCGAAATTTTAGAATTCTCTTTTTCCTGCCTAGGTGGGTTAAAAAGCAGAAGACATAATGTTTTTGCGGGAGCATTGGGCGGGATTAGGGGATTAAAATTTCGAATTAACCCGTCCATTCGGGAGTCCATGTTTTCTTTTCAGGAGGATTGGCGTAACTCATTGCCATTAAAATGGTCATCGCGGGAATGGATGAGGGTTGTAATCGTTACAGGGTGGGATGGGCAGAGAAAGGAGACACTGGTTTCAATGAAGATTTCCCAGGAGTCTGAGCCCGAATTTCTCGAGGAAAAAAGCCCGATTTTTCTCAACGAAAAAATACCTAGTGGAAAATCTGCTCTTTGGGGGTTTTCATATGCAGAATTGGGAATGTATTGGGATAATTTGAAAATTCGTTCAAAAAGTAAAATTTCTCAATAAGCGGGTTAAATGTGTAAAGATACACTTGCCATATAAGTAATCTTTTAGAACCATCGTAGAAGTATCATCTTGTCCATGCATGCCCTTAGCAAAACTCTCTTTTTTACCACTGGTTCCGTTGGTTTATTGGTTTTGGTCTTCCTCTGGTCTGCGCTTCATTACGGCCTCTTCAAATTAAACTTTCTAATCGATGCGATCTTAAATTATAGATTTGCGGGTTTTTACCTGACTGACTTTCTGCAACTTGCTCCCTCCCTTGATCCTGGTCAGAAAGCCCATATTTTGAAATTAGTCATATCCAGTTGTATAGGAACGGGGTCTTCATTCCTTATATTGCTCAGTTATCTACCGAGGATTTCTTGGCAATTAAGATCATTAAGTTTCGTTGTTTCGCCTGCTCTGTTTACAATACTTAGTCTTTTTTGGATTTGTTTAATGAATGGAAATGAGGTCATTAAAACTTCCGAAAAATCTGCGATTTTCGGTTTTACCGCAGTAACATACCTTAGTGCTGTATTTTTGCTTTGGTATGCAATGAGAGCAAGGCCAAGCAAGCGATCAAGCTACAACAAGCAAAGCGTGACGCCCAAGCCAGCAGACTTGCCACCTAAAAATATTTCCGCTCCTGCAAAAGAAGAAACTGAAGAAAAATCAGAAGAAGCCACGGAAAAAGAGGAATCGAATGCTGATTCTTCTGAACTTGAACAAAATAAAGAATCGGAAAAAAACGATGATTCAGCCAGTGAAAAGATAGATGAACCTAAGGAGGATGAACCTAAGGAGGGAGAAGTGCTTGAGGGGGATGAATCCATTACCGAGGAAGGAGCCATTACCGAAAACTTAAGCGGTATGGATGAGGTTCCAGTCGAAGAAGATAGTTCTAGGGATGACCTTGCTGTGGAAGAATCTGAGGGAGTGAATGAAAATGATGCTACCGATGAAGAATTACCAACTCCCGAAGTAGAATCAGAAAATACAGCAGAGGAGAGCTCTGTAGAAAAAATAGAGAATCAAGAAATTACTGAGGAGCCAAAAGTGGCATGATTCGCAAATCAATCAATTCAATTTTCGTTTGTCTGGTGGTATTGCTCTCTTTGTATTTAATCGAAGGAGCATGTTTTAGGCTGGTTGAACCCTATGCCAAATGGCGCCTAAACTTATCCTGGGGAAGCCCAGATTCCACCAGAGAAAATCCCCTCCTTAACAAAATTTCTCTGGATCATTTCCACTCACTCCCAGGAAATTCTCCGGTCTTGGGAAATAGATCTGGTCTGATGGAAGATGAGATTGAATATTCTCAAAAGATAACCAGTTTTAACAGGCCTTTACGGGACAAATACTACAGCTTTGTTACAAAACAAGTAAATCCATTACGAAACTTTGAAATTGTTGACCTTGGCATACTTAAAGAGGTGGTCTTGCCGGGATTGAGGAGACCAGCTTCCCCCCTTGATGTAGAATTGGGTCTGGCACGCCGGCAGGGATTGCCCGTTGGTTATGCAAAGGGAATATGTGCTTATGTTATTCAACCAGGAAGCAGATCCGCTTATGAAGCGAAATTTGCCCAACTTGAAAGTGCATTTTCCTTTTTACTTGGTCATGGGATTGCCTGTGTTCTGCTGAACCCTGAAAGTCCTGATGAATTGTTTGCTAAATTTAAATTCCTCAAAAATAAGTACCCAAACTTTTCTGAAAAGATATTTGTCCTTGCGGAAGGGAAGGCTGCAAAAACGGTCGACGATACAATGCGTGATCGTAATGGTTTATTGAACTGTTTCATCGCAAAAGGACCTAGCGAGGCATTGACAGCTGAAAGAGCAACGAGTGCTTGGTTTATGGGTATTTTGACCGATGAAGTAATAGAGCAAAGTGTAGAAAACTCCCTTCTTCAACGAGTCCGATTGAACAGGAAGCATAGCAACCTTTATCATTCCCGTCTTTCCGGTCTTCTAGTTAAAGAATCAGAATGGGAAAAGCTCCCCTTTTCTTCGGTTTCGATCGCTTATATCCTAAATTGCATGGAGTATTTTCAGTACGATGACCCTGCCTCAGGTATTACCGAATTGTCCAATGAATTAAACCAAAGCACAGAGTTAACTATGTTAAATCTTTTGGAGGCAAATTTTTCGGATGAAGTAGGTATTGTTTTGGATAAAGGTGCAGAGTCGATGGATTCAAAACCCAATTTTGAATGTGATGTAATTAATGAATATAGGATATTGAATGCCGATGATCCTGAAATTTTAAACCTAAGCAACCGTGAGCTTGTCTTGCAGATAGGGGCATCTTTTGAAGAAATGGGAGACGATATACTATTACAAATTGCGGAAAGAGACCCTATGTTCTACAGATTCTATCTTTCACTTAAAGAAATTCACAAATCTCAGAATTAATATTCTGTAATAGTGTCTAAAGGCTAACCGGGTTTTATTGAGTTATCATTTCGAAAATTTTTCGATAGTATTGAATTAACCATTTCCAAAAGGTAGCAAAAATGTATTTTTATGCATATTGAAAGTAATTTTCTAATAAATTAACTAAATGAACTTTATATCAAAACTATTCGTTATTCTTGTCGCCCAATTTATTTTGGTCGATTCATATGGTGCAAATAAAAAGGTTGTCTTTGTAGCGGGTCCGAAAAGTCATGGTTTTTTTGCTCATGAACATAGTGCAGGTTGTAAACTTTTGGCGGAACACCTAGAGGCTTCTAATCTTGGAATAGACACGGTTGTGTTAACAGATGGAGGATATCCCAAAGACTCCTCCGTTTTCGATGATGCGGATGCGGTGGTGGTTGCTTGTGATGGAGGAGTGCGTCATCTGCTCAATAAACACCTTAAGGAATTCGATCAAGTGATGCGGAGAGGAGTTGGGCTTGGGTGTATTCATTACGGTGTCGAGACAACAAAAGGACCTGCCGGAGATCATTTCTTAAAATGGATAGGAGGTTACTTTGAACCTTATTGGTCGGTAAATCCGGTCTGGAATGCCGAATTTAAACTATTACCGGAGCACAGCATAACCAAGGGAGTGCAACCCTTCGAAATGCTTGATGAGTGGTATTATCATATGCGGTTTCGTGAAGCTACCTCAGCATTAGGCTCAATCGTACCAATTCTTTCTGCCCATCCTCCAGAAAATACGATGAAGCGTTTGAAGCCCGGGGTTGAGAGTCATCCCCATCATGGAAACCCAATTGTTGCTGAGGCGGTTCTTAAACGAAGAGAAGCCCAACATGTGGCATGGTCTTATCAGCGGGGCAAAGATTACAATTATGGCAGGGGATTTGGATTTACTGGGGCTCACTTTCATGAGAACTGGGCATCAAAAGATGCAAGAAAGCTAGTTTTAAATGCTATTGCATGGATCGCAAAAGTAAATATCCCAGAGCACGGAGTCCCAACAAAAGAGGTTACTTTTAATGATCTTTTAAAAAACCAAGATTTTCCCAAACCTGAAAATTGGAAAAATGAGGAAAAGGTTAAAATTAAAATTTCTCAATTCAGAAAATAGTCCCCAAGAGATTCTCAATTTTGCTCACTTTTCTTTCTCGCAATGAATAACAAGATTCTTTGCGTAGATGATGAGGAAGCAATTCTTCGTGGCTTTACCTTAAACCTGAGAAACAAATTTGACCTTCATTTAGCCTCAGACGGCAAGGAAGGACTGGAATTGTTTCAGCGTGAGGGTGGGTTTGCTGTTGTCTTGTCCGATATGCGGATGCCTAACATGAATGGTGCAGAAATGCTCGCTAAAATAAAACAGTTAGACAACGAAGTGGTGACGGTATTACTGACCGGACATACCGATTTTGAGTCTGCCATGGCTGCGGTAAATGAAGGTAATGTTTTTCGTATGCTTTCCAAGCCTTGTCCTCCAGAAACTTTAAAAAAAGTATTAAAAGATGCTATCGAGCAATACCACCTGATTACCAGTAAACGTATTTTACTTGATCAAACTCTGCGTGGTGCGGTCGATGCCCTTGCCCAATCCTTAGCTACTACTCAACCTTTGTTTTTTGGACGTGCTCAAAGAGTCAGGAGATTGGCGAATGGATTGGCTGAAGAAATGAAATTAAGGGAATCTTGGAGAGTAGATGTAGCCGTAATTTTTTCGCAACTCGCCTACTTATCTATCCCTTCACATCTTAGCGAAACAGTTTATCACCGAAAAGATTTAAGGGCGGAAATCAAGGCAATGATTAAGGATTTACCTGAAGAAACCCTCAAGATAGTAGATTTGATACCAGGGCTTGAAGATATTCGCGAAATCCTTCAACGGATGGAAGTCCAACCGAAATTCGAAATTGAGGATGGAAGCGGAGTTCGAACCGCTGCATCGATTTTACGAGTCAGCCTAGATTACGATTATTACCACGAGCAAGGTCATGATGATGCTCTGATTGTTAGAACTTTAAAGTCTAGAACGGATACTTATGATGAAAAGGTGGTAGAAGTGTTGGGCCAATTTCTGGATGCAGATGCGAGTAATTATGAATTGAGTGAAATTGAGCCGCGTAATTTAGCTGAAGGAATGAGATTAAGCGAGGATTTGCTCTTGGAGGGCTCAATGCTCATAGCCTCTGCTGGGGCGGATATCGACAGATCACTTCTCAAAATAATACGTAATTACATTGCCTGTTACTCTACATCTCCTTTTCCCGCTAGAATGAAAGTTATGATTCCTGTTGCTTAACCTGAAAAACAATAATCGAATATATTTTCGATTATGAAGGTAAAGACTTACATCGGATTACTATCGATTGGCAGTATAGGGGGGGCACTCATAGTTGGTATGTTTGGTTGGTGGATGTTGTCTGGCATTAACCAATCAAACCGTGAGCTCGAGCAGGAAAGTCGAAATTCAGGGAATTCTTCAAGCGAGTACCAAGATATTCATGCATTTTTGTCGACTACCCGTGGATGTTTTGAGGCGTTTGAAATTTATCCTCAAAATTTTTCGGGAATATATGGAGTGGTTCGAGACCGAATGGTTCTTGCCAAAGAAGGTCTGAATTTAATTTCAAACAAATATATAAGCAATTACCCAGATGCTACTCTCCGACCCTTGTCTGCAGGACTCAGGGAATTAGAAGATGCCATATCCAGCATGGAAAAATCATCAGTTTCCACCTCAAGAAACAAAATGGCTCTTCAGCAAGTTGCTGGAAAAGCGTATCAAGATGCCAGGGAGAGTATTTCCCAACATCTCAACACATTGGAAGCCAATGCGGAACAGCGAATGTGGGAATCAAAGCAGGCGATGGAGAAAAAAATTGTGGCCTTAAGGGAAGAGGAAAGTGCCAATACCATACTTTTCTTTTTTGTAAGTGGATTATATCTAATCCTTGTTGGAACGCTTGCTATTATAACTTACAAGAGTTTTGCCAGTCCAATTCATAAACTTGAAGCTGCGGCCAAGAACTCGATCGATCGTAATAAGCCATTCACTTTGGCCGAATCTGGACCTTATGAAATTCGCTCGGTTACCAAGCGTCTCAGGGGTCTCATCAATGGCTTGGAGGCAAGGGTTAAAAAGAGAACATCTGCATTACAGCATAGCAATGAAAAACTTAAACTTGAAATGGAGCAACGTAAAGAGTTGGAAACTCAATTGGTTCATGCTCAGAAGATGGAAGCGGTTGGACAACTGGCTTCTGGAATCGCTCATGAAATTAATTCGCCGTCCCAATTTGCCAACGATAACATTCTCTTTCTTAAAGATTCAACAGATGGGTTTATTAAAAAATTAAACCAAGATCCCGACGCTCCTAACGATGGAGATATTGAATTCTTTAAAGAGAATGCACCGGAAGCAGTTGAGCAAGCAGCTGAAGGTATTTCAAGAATCACAACGATTGTAAAATCGATGAAAAATTTTGCCTACCGGGATGCGGAATCGGCAAAGCGAAATAATGATTTAAATCAGGCAATTCG
>MDTC01209378.1_pt1 | contig 21065 bp, 17 predicted proteins | sample 811181 | NCBI WGS metagenome assembly MDTC01 (sample SAMN05326644, study PRJNA326480) | marine metagenome | isolation source: seawater | place: Pacific Ocean: North | collected 2011 | reverse complement strand
GATGGGATGGGGCTTACGTGCCACTGTGAGATGCCCAATGGTCTGACCCGCCTGACATGTGCTATCCCCCTTTTTTGAAGGCATCTCCCCTTCAGGCTATGTTCGCAAGGCGGGCGTCACGTTGCGCAAGTGTCTCCTGGATGGTTAAAACCTTTCATTTGCATCGGCCTCGACCGACCAATATATTGACTCATGCACCATGACTCAATAGCCATTGTTCGACTGATCAGGTCAGCGGCCATCGTCGCATCGTTGTGCTCTCTGGGTTGCGTCGGAGAGCCGCCAATCTTCGGTCCAGCCGAAGCCCAAGATGCCAGCGGGGGTGACGGTCTGAATCCCGCTTTAAGTGACCCCGCCGATGGACAACTAGACCCCATTGATCTCGCACATCTGCCGGATACAAATCCCAGGACAGACTTTCAGATATCTGATGACGCAGGCGGATGCCAGCCCGACCATCCGGAGCGGTGCAACGGCGTCGATGACGATTGTGATGGTCGTACCGACGAAGCGCTTGGGACCCCAGAGACGATTTGCTATTCGTCGGGCACAGGTGAATGCCAGCGGCAAGGCGTCCTGCAGTGTGTCGCCGGTGCTCTGACCTGCAGTGCGCGTGAGGCGCGTCCGGCGCCAGAGATCTGTAATGAACTTGACGACGATTGTAACGGTATTGTCGACGACCTTCCGCAGATTGGCATGCCCTGTTCCGCTGGGCAAAATGCCTGCGAACGAGATGGCCTGCTGTACTGCGACCTACGCGAACAGACTTTGGCGTGTGATGCCGAACTAATTCCCGTTAGGACTGAGAGCTGTAATGGGCTCGACGACGATTGTGACGGCTCAATCGATGAACAGCGGGTATGCGGCCCATATATCCAAGCTCACTGTCAGTTTTTTTTGGCGTGGCCAGACGACAACCGATATCCAGCAGGCCTTCACGACACAATAGGGCAATGCCCTGGACAAGAACGAAGCGAGGTTTGGCCGGAGCATTGCGTAGGCACACGGGGCGAAGGCTTGATGCGGGCCTTGCGCTTCCCCAGCCTCTGGGGCTTCGACTGGAACGATGCCCCAGGTGTCATGTTCCGCTGTCAATCACCCTTTAGCGACGATACGGCGGACTGGATCCAGCAAAGTTGTCGCGTCTTTTTAGGTTATGCGCGCAACAGCCAACTCCCCGCTCGGACATTGGACTGGGGCCCGTGCCCTGAACAGGACAGTGCAAACCAGGGGGAGCGACGCTGTGTGAGTTCAAACGCAAACGGCCAATTCAATCTCATGGATCCGATATCAGGCGGCGACCCCCATGTCGCCGGACCGGGCGATACCTTGGGGATTGCCTTCGTGTGTGATGATCAAGACCAACAGCGTGCACGCTCGGTCCAGGAATCCGTCTCCTTAGTGTTGGCTTTTGCAAACGATGGTACAGAGGGGGCTGCAAATGATGTTGAGGACTGGCCAGGGTGCACGGATGGACGGCCTTTGCGACCGGGAGAGATAGCCAATTGCGCACAAACAGATGGCACTGGAGCGTTTGCAACGCTACCGCTCCTCAGACATTGGGCGCAGGGTTATCATTTTTTTAATGGCAATCCACGGTACAGCATCGCCATCTCACTCAGAGCCTTGCCAGCGGAAAGAGATCAACAATGAGTGCCCCAATCATCATTCCCCAGGAGCGTCTCGATGACGCCACTCTGAGACGCCTGGTGGCCGAATTTGTGAGCCGTGACGGCACAGATTACGGGCGGGTGGAAACACCTTTGGAGGTAAAAATTGAACGGGCCATCCGTGCCATTCGGACGGGCGAGATTGTGGTCTCATTTGACCAGGGCAGTCAAACAACGACGCTGATCTCGAAGGACCATTACCAGGCGTTCATAGATTAAGGGTCAAGCGCGTTTAACTACTGAAACGAGAGCATCTAGGACCTCTGAGGTTTCAAGCATAGTCGCAAGACGGCTTATTGACACGCCCGGATGGGCGTCCTTGGCAGCCACAATGGCGGCGTCGACATCATCAAAAACATGTCCGCCCGGTGCAACGAAGAGCGGCAAGACCACAATATCAACTGCGCCTTCGGACAGTGCATCCTGTAACCTCTCTTGAAAGGTGCCGACCGAAGCCGTACGCACTGATAGATCGAGCCGGCTCTCCAGGTGTTCGACAGCCAGCCGGGCCACATCGACCCACGCCTGACGGGTCGAGCCATGCCAAACAACAATGAGATTGCGCGCAGATATCATGAACGTATTCGACTCCGAGCCACTAACTCAACAATGCCTTGAACATGTAGAAGAAACCGATGGCAAGACCGGCCCCCGCAGGCAAAGTAATGACCCATGACACAACAATATCGCGAACGACCTTAAGGTCGAGAGAACTCAAACTCTGAGCGAGACCAACGCCAAGAACAGCGCCCACCAAGGTGTGAGTGGTCGAAATCGGCAGACCGGTTCCAGACGCGATAACAACAGTGCCGGCAGCGGCCAATTCAGCGGAAAACCCCCGGCTTGGAGTCAGCTCTGTAATCCGCTCTCCAATGGTTGCCATGACCCGATACCCGAGCATGCTCAAGCCTGCAACGATCCCGACGGCACCGATGAGTAAAATCCATGGAGGCATTACAAATTCCGTTGCGAACTGGCCATCTTTAAGGACGCCAACCACCGCCGCCAATGGACCAACCGCATTCGCGACATCATTAGAGCCATGGGCAAAGGCCATACTGCAGGCTGTGAAAATCATTAAAACGCCAGAGATTCGCTCTACACCGTTGAAGGTGATTCCGCCTCGATCTTCAGGGGTATTCGGCACTTGCCTCAAAAAGTACGTGCCTATAACAGTCAAGATTGCACCCACGCCCACGGCCCAAAGGGTCGCTTCGCCGGCTGTCAGCTCAAGACCAACATGCTTCAGACCTTTCATCAGGGTCACAAGCGAGAGTGTAAAACCAACCAAAAAGACGTAGAGGGGAAGAAACTTTCGTGCAGCTTCAAAGGGTTTATCTTTATTCAAAATCAGGGTCTGAACGCTGCGGAATAACGTAAATGCAATCACGCCAGAGAGCAGCGGCGAGACAACCCAGCTGGCGACGATCTTACCAACCTTTGCCCACTCAACAGCATCTGGACCAATGCCAACGATGGTAAATCCAACGATGGATCCAACGATGGAATGTGTTGTTGAAACTGGCCAGCCTTTGAGGGACGCAAGCAACAGCCACACACCCGCAGCTAAAAGCGCCGCCATCATTCCGTAGATCATCAAATCTGGATGAGCGGCCATTTTAGAGCCATCAACAATGCCCTTGCGAATGGTCTTTGTGACCTCACCACCAGCTAAATACGCACCGGCAAATTCAAAAATGCAAGCGAGAACAACCGCCTGCTTTAGCGTCAAAGCGCGCGCACCCACGGATGTACCCATGGCGTTCGCAACGTCATTTGCGCCAATGCCCCAAGCCATGAAAAAGCCGCAAAATCCAGCTATAATCAAAACGAGAGTGACGTTTTCGAGTAGAAACTCCATCGATTGTAAAACCTTTACTTAGCGACGATTAACGACAGCGATATTGCACTTCATCGAGGACCGTCTAGACCATTCCTATGATGGACGCAAGCAACATTTCAGTCACGAGGGCCCCGACAGCAAGCTTGATCTAGGGTTCATCCGACGCGGGTTGGCAATTTGCTGTGTCTGGCTCATCATAGACAACCCCATAGGCCTGGCGGACCGCCTCGGAGCCATTTCGCACCTCATGGCAATCGATGACCCCATTGCCATCGTCATCCAGCGATGGGCCACCGTCTCGACCATCGATCCTGACCATCGTAAAGAACGTTCGGCCTCGATTCATCTCAATGCCACCAGACTCGCAGAGTGGAGAGGTTGCGCCGAGGACAACTTTCGATTGCTGAGCCTCAAAGTCGCCTGTAATTTTACTATTGGTTTCAATTTGGCCATTGAACTGGATCGTCGTCCGCTGAACCACTCGGACTTCGCAAATGGGCATCCCATCGGGAGACGCAACTGTCAATGATACCCCCGGCTCTCCGTCCCCATCCTGATCAACGATCCGCGGGTCAGCTACATCTATCGGCATATCGTCATCAGCCCCGACGCCCTCAGCCCCCCACAAGTCAACGAAGGGCTCAGTTAGGTACGCGTCACCGCCTCGACGACCAACGAGGAAGCCGGACACCTGATGGGTGGACAGAGCATCGGTCAAGCGGTCGGGTACGACGGTAATAAAACCAAAGGGCAGCGGGCTCAGGGACTGGCTGCACAACTCAATATCCTGAGGCAAAACTGGGCCGCCCGCACTCTCACCAATGGTGATAAGGTATGTAGACCAGATAAGATTATCGACAGGCTCTCCAATCTCACCAACAATGCAGATACGGTCTTGCATGAAAACGAGCCAATGACCGGACGCATCGTTCAGAAATACAGTTCCTGATCCGCTATCAAGACGCTGGGACACGCCCGCATCGGGCCAATCGTCACCGGAATCCAGACTCGGGAATCGGCCCTCCTCACTTTGCACATTACATCCAAAACAAAGCCCGACCAGGACAGACATAATCGTTAATCTGCAGGTTAAAACAGCCATTGAAGCTCCAGTGCGGCATGGATGAGATAGCCGCCATGACTGTAACCCGGAAAGCCTGGATTACCCGTCTGTAAACCGACTGAGCGCGCGCGCACGGCCTCGGTCACGCCTGGGCCTGGGTCTGGAAATTCATCGCATAATGATGCCCCCCCCAGTGCACAGTCTTCATAGGTGTCTAGCATGGCCTTATGTACTGTCTTCGATACGAGCCCATGCAGCTGCACTGCGATGTCGATCTGAAACCGCTGTTCCCAAAGCTCAAATTGGCGTCCACCGCCAGCTGAGACGACAAAACGGTCATTGTCGACATAATTAAACCGACCATCTTGCTCACCAACCGGTGTAGGCTTCCAGCCACCACCAAATCGAACAAAGGCCTCCCTCGCGACCGGTAACTCAACGCCCCCTCGATACTCCAACACGTCTTCAAAGAGGACCTGCTCATCATGAGCTCCCCGGTAGCGACTCCATCCCATCCAATTGACCTCGAGGTTGATGACACACCGATCAGGCAGTTCAATGCCGATTCCGCCCGTGGCTCTTGGCGGATGGTAGCCTTGGGTCAGACCGAGGGATTGATAAATGACCTCGTCATCATTTGTCCCTCGTACCTGGACATCGTTTCGTCCGCTGAGACGAAATGAAATTTCATCCTGGAGAGTCAATCCCAGCGAAATATATTTGTGTGGCTTAGCAAGTACGCCGACGATCAGCGCTTCACGTAGACCATTCTTGGTGTCGATATTTAAATAGACGGTCGACGGATCGGCGGCATTGGGCGTATAGACCCGATTGATGGTTCGAACGTCCGGCAGGACCAACAAGCCGACTCCCATGGCAAGCCACGGCTTGAATTTATAGGCCAAACCAAATCCGATGCTCTCTCGGCGGGCGTTGGCGCCGGACCGTACGAAGCTCAAACGGTTTGAGAAATACTGCTCGCGTTCATCATTATAGGCTGTCTCCATACGAGCAGCCCCATCAAAGGGCATGGCCACCATGGCCCCCAGTGCCAACTTACCCTCCCAAGGCTGAATGGTCCCACCGAGCAAAAAACCACCTGACGACCCATATTCAGGCGTATCAGACCGTTGGTTAATCCGAGTTTGGTAATCAGTCGGATCATATCCACTCGGCCGGGCCATAAGTCGAACGGTACTTCGGTCATAATTACCGAACAGACCGATGGACAGGCGCTGCCCCCCAAAAACAAGCCCAGCGGGATTATGATAGATGCTGCCATGACCCTGGCTGACGGCGACCGATGCGCTGCCCATCGCCTGTGAGCGAGCGTCGGATCCGTAGGCCTCAAATAGATCGGCTTGAGCAGGCCTAATGCTCAGGATTAAAAGCACACAAAGCGCTTGATAAAGACGCACCTTTTCAACTCCCATAGCACCATCAACGCTGGGAAGTATGCCCGGGGGGGCCTGAGTGTCCAGGCTTTTTTGCCAATATCTTCAATTGAGTTAAGATACGGCTGTCTACCAGGAGGTACCCGTGCAAGCCCAAGAGCCACATGAAAGCCGCCCGAAAGGGTCGCTGCGGTCCACAGCCAGGTTTTTGTTACTCAGCAGCGCCATCGCTTTATTGGGCCTTGCGGCCTGTTTTTTTCGATTCGGTAATCCCTACTTGGCACTTGGGTCCGACCAGATCATCGTAAAAGAAAGCCTGCTTCCAGATGCACTCACTCCAACCTGGTCTGTGATTGAGGATGGCCACGCTATCATCTTGCCGGGGGTTCAAATCGCCCACACAGTGAACACCACAACTCGACACATACAGGCGTCGATCGTCGCGTCAACACAGTCTGGACTGACCGTCACCATCGGCCCGGTGGACGCACGCTACAGCATTCCGACCCATGGCGCCCTTGACCTGATTCAAACCATTGGGGCCAATGCACAAGACCACGAACGCTTCACCCGCGCTATTATCGTGGTTGCGGCCCGCTCGGCAATGGCGGAACTTAAAACTCTCTTTGTTCAAAGTGCGGCGTCCATCGAAGCACTTTCGCAACGGGCGCAGGTCCAGGCTGGCGACGCGCTGGCCAAGGCCGGCATTATCCTTGAGACACTCAACTTAAACCAGGTTCGTTATCAGAGCGATGCCGACGGCTACATCGCTAGACTCAGCGCGGCTAATGCCCGGATGCAAGATGCACAAGCCCGCGCGGATAAAGACAATCAAACGGCCGCCAAAAAGATGGCTACACTCACTCAAGCCCATTCAGCCAGACTGAGCGCCTTGGTCGACGAGTATAGCCCAGCCGTACGAAAGGCCGCTCTAGATGCGGACGCCCGTTTGAAGCGCATCGAATCGGATTTCCAATTGGCTCAGCACAAGAGTGAAATCACCAGACGTGTTGATGCAATCAAGACCGAGTCGCTGGAGTACAGTGCTAGACAGGCGGCGAGAGGATTGAAACATAGAATCGATGAAGCAAGGAATTGGCCCACCGAGCTGCACCAGAGGGCATTGACTGACCTCCTGCTTAGACAGCGGAAATCGAAGTCGAATCCGGTGGGAAAGAGGGTGTCTAAATGATTCGCGCCATCTCGACCATTGTCCTGCTTCTTGGCAGCGGAACTCTCTTCGTTGCCGCGTATGTACACCCCGTGAGCGCGTCAGGGGAATATAGGCGGGACGGAGACGTGCTAAAGCCGGGTTTTCATTTAGACTGGTTCTGGCAAAAGCCGAGCTACAGACCGGATTCCACCTTTGGGACCGTGAATGCCGACGCGGCCAAACAACACCCAATTAGCGTACCAAGTGTTGTCCTCAGATGGCCCTCGAGGACCGACGCAAAGGGTCAACAAGCATACGAATTTACATCGGTGATCAAGGGGTCGAAGGCAGCGACTCCTGAAGTTTCGGCATTGGCCACCCTTAAAGCTGCTGCAATAGAAGCCGAAGGTGTCGCCCTCCAACAGGAGCAGCGGGTGGCGAAGCGCGCCAGAGCTCATGTAGATGCTCAATTGAATCTACAAGCGCAGCAAGAGATTACGTACGCTTCCAAGTTGAATGAGTTCCAGAAAAAGCTGCTCAAAATCGACCAAGATTCTGACTTGGCCATCTCTGTTCGAACGGCCGAAGCCGAGGCCGTCAGCACACGAACCAAAGCCGATATTGAATCGGGCCGACAACGCCTCCAAGCCTTACGAGATGGCCTGGTGGCGGAGGCTTTGAAGCATGAAGGCGCTAAAAACTTCCTACGCATGGAGGTCATCCGGCGATTGGGCTCTTCGCATGGTGACCAACCAGCGCCAAATTCAAACGTCGTTAGCGGTGTCCAAGACTTCATCGAAGCAATCGAATCTATTGGGCAACGGCCAGGACCTAATCCAGCACAACGTGGCAAGCGAATCGGGCCGAAGACACGGTGACTTTGCCAATCACTAATGCCCTACACAAAGGCGACACATTCGAGTAGGCTTGCGCCCTTGTATAAAGGAGCAAAAATGGCCAGAACACCATCTACAATGCTTGAACTTGGGACAGTGGTCCCCGATTTTAGTTTAGAGGACACAGACGGACTCTTAAGACGGCCCAAGGACCGTCCGACCGGACAGCCTTTGGTGGTCATGTTTATCTCAAATCACTGTCCCTTTGTGATTAATATGAAGCCAGCCCTTGCCCGCTTTGGACAGGACTACGCAGCGGCTGTGACCGTGTACGCCATAGGCTCGAACGATATTAAGAAATACCCACAGGACGGACCCGACCACAGCCGAGCAGACAAAGCCAAGTATGGCTATCCGTTCCCCTACTTGCACGATGCAAAACAGGCTGTGGCCCGTAAATTTAGAGCCGCCTGCACCCCAGACTTCTACCTCTTTGACGGCAACGATCGATTGGTCTACCGAGGGCAATTTGATGATAGCCGACCGGGAAATGACATCGAGCCTGATGGCTCCGATTTACGAGCGGCCTGCGATGCTATATTGACCGGACGAGCGGTGGACGATCATCAAAAGCCGAGCCTAGGCTGTAGCATTAAGTGGGCCCCGGGTAACGAGCCGGATTATTTCGGCTAGTCAATCCCAGGGCGCGACATTCTCAACTGTCCTCTACGATGCAACATCATCGCTTTGACCAACACTGTTCTGCGGGCCGCTTCTTGGATAGCCGCAGGCCCATCCCAACTGTCGACGTCAGCAATGAATGTCCTGGCTCGCCCGGTACCAAGTTGATCGACAAAACGCTTCAAGAGCGCTTCATCCGCCCCTGAGAGCGCCGCATGTAAGCGGGTCTCCGGGACAGATTCAAAAAGAAGGCCTATCCCTAAGTCATCAGCAAAGACTAGGTCGTCAAATCCAAAGTGACGTTGAATGATTTTCATGGCCGCAAACGGATTCTCGGCGGCAAGGCGGGTCAGCAAGGCATCCGCCTGTTGGTCTGGCAACTTGTCGAAGATACTAATCAGCTGCGATATCGGTGTATTCACGGCCCAATCCAAAACAAATTTAAACCCAAAAGGGGGACGCCTTTGGATACAAATAGTGGTCTTAGAAATCCATCCTCATGCCACCCGCACCCATTGGGTTGATATGCCAAACACTGATGTCGCCCGCGTCAGACTCTCCCATAGAGGGGCCGACGATTTGGCAACCCCAGTCCATCCAGATGCCAATGGGTCCATATACGGTCACATCAAAGGTCGTAACGAAATAACCACCGATAGACTTCAGGTCAGTCCCATCAACCCCACCGAACTCAATGGACGACTGGCTGTAGCCGATGCCGAATGTGTTTGACCATTGGGCTTTTTTTGACAGCGTGACATAGAAGTCCATGCCTGCACCAACTGCCCAGGCCTGTCCGTCGCCGTCTCGATTGGGCGTCTCGGATTTATGGACACCATAGGACCCGCGAAGATGCATCCCGAGCACGTCCGTTAACGTTTTATTGAGCTTCAACACACCACCGATGGTCGGCTTGTCGAATGCATCTCCATCGACCGCGTACATGGGTCGCCACATTTGTAGACCCATAGCGGCCGTCCATTCCGACCAAGCGGCCTCTTTTTCTGGCTCCGCTTGAACAGAAAATGGCAGGGCGATTGTGACCAGCAACAAGAGTAAACGGTTCATACGTGCTCATTCTCTTAAGGTTAAAAAAACTTACCTATCACCATGGCTAATGGGCGATTGAGTTCTCGATTAATAAAGTGTATTCCGATTACCCTTAGCTGTTTAATTTGTATAGGGTTTGTGAGTGGCTTTAAACAGAATCAAATCTATTATGTTTCTGCTCGCCAGCTTGGGCTGCGGCCCTGAGACGACCGGGGACTTCCCTGATTTCAAAGAGTGCACTCTTCCAGAAACCCAGCAATTTAGCCTTGGCACGGGGGCAAATGAGTTCGTCCCAATAAGTGAGGATGGCTCAGTTCAGCTTGTCGCCGGTTTTCAAGGCGGATACCATATCCATGCATCAGTTGATCTGCCCGATCTCGCATCCAGGCGTGTTCGTCTGCTCGTTAATCTCTGCCAGAACGGCACGGTCATCGCTCGGGGTCGTGACTGGGTCGACGACAACGGACAGCGCCCGGGGTTTCAGACCAGCGGCCTGTATGTCTATGTACTACACGATTACTTCCCGGCCAATATTGCTCAGGTTGAGTCGGCCATGGTGGCCCTCGTGATTACAGCAGACGGTACCGAATACCGAGCAGGCTCCAAGGTGAGCCCCGCCTGCTGCGTCAATCTACTCAATGGCGAACAACCAGACTAGAGCCATTAGCGCTGATGGCGGTGCGGCACAGCGATTTGGGTTCTCTCATGATGGTGCTCATGATGCCGCCTGGGATCGAGAGATGGGGGCGGCAAAGAGCCGCAATTTGACAGAAGACAGCGCTGGTCAGCACCTAAGGAGACTCCGTTCAGTCCTGCGCGCTGACGCGTTGTCAAGCTCATATGGAAATGATGGTGATGAAAGCGGAACCAGCCACGCCCCATATCTGTCACTTCGTAGGTAATCAACCGCGACCCGGCCGCACACGCCCGACCCTGCAAGTAGCCGGCCTCGCACAAACCATCCAACGCTGCATCCACCAGCTGACCTACTCGACCGTCCACACCAATGATTCTCAGCTGCGGAGAATCATGTAATAAGGCCAAGAACAAGGCTGTCCGCCACGGATCGAAGTTATTCGGTTCCTCGGTGCAGTGGTACTGGTCGCGACCGTTAACGGTATGGGAACATATACTCCGCAAATGATTATTAGGTGACGTCATTTGATAGTAGGCAATGTCCATGTCGAAGCCATTCTCATGGGTACTTGGGGGATGCCCCGGCCGGCCATCTCGCGTACCCGGAATCGATCCATCGCCCTCGCTCATGTCACCGAGCCCAAGTGGCATTCCCGGCAATCCAAAGGCCCAATTCTGTGCCAGGCATTCCGTCTTGGCAGCGGCATATTTGACGAGCATCATCGTGTCGCGTCGTGCAAACGAGCGGTATTGATCTCGCGATGTCTCTCCATTCAGTGGATAATTCGTGTACCCCGGACCTAACACGGGCTCAAACGGGATCAGATCATCGCACCCTTGCTGGCAGGCCCAGCTCACGACATTATCGCAGCCTGGGACTGGGCCGGCAGGCACCTCCCCGACGTCAACAATACAGCGACCTCGGTCACCACAGAACGTCCCTGCTGGGCAGGAATCAGGCGTACATGGAGGCTCAACGCATGTCCCTTCGTCGCTACACACCAACCCGTCGGGACACGATTCATCCCCCATGCAGCCTGGCAAGCAAGCCCCCGCCTCTTGACACGCATAACCTGCTCTACAATCGGCCGTTTGTGCACACGATGCCAAGCACGCCGTGCTGCCATCGTCTGAGAGCGTAAAGCATTCGGAGCCCGCCGGGCACGGTCTGTCATCACCGCAGTCGGTCTGATAACAATACCCATCGACAAAACCCGTTGGTCCATCTGCACTTTGCGCAGGCAGACAGGCGTTGTTCGGTCCCACGCAATCAGATGCCTCATTACAAGCGGCCCCAATTGGGCTCATCCCCCCTGCTGCCGGCATGTCGCCTCCTGGGTAGCACGTATTGTCGGAATCACATGTATACCCTTCATTGACCCGACACTCACCGGCGACTGCGCAATTTAAAAGGCAGAGACTTTGATCACCCAAAGTCCAACATGATCCATTGCCCCCACAGTCATCGGCGGTCTCACAGACTGAACTGCAATAGCCACCCGGAAAATCATCAATGCAAGTCCCGCCGATGCAATCACTGTTGTTATCGCAACGTGTACCAAGTTGGCCGCCCATTCCCGGCCCGGGTGTGCCACCCGAACCACCGGCACCAGCACCAGCGCCGCCAGACGAACCACCGGCACCAGACCCACCTGCTGACCCCTGTCCACCTGAGTTAGCACCGCCGACCCCTCCGGCACCGTTACCTGGAGCACCTCCAGCGGACGATGGATTGAAAGCATCCGGCCCTGGACGTCCAGAATCTAAGTCAATTGGCTCAGCGCCACCCGCACCATTCGCCATACCGTTAGGAGCTGGATTGAATTGATATACAGTTCCGGCTTCTCCGCCGCTGTCGCACCCGACGATTGACACAGCAAAACCGACAGCCAGTACATAGAGATAAGATCGAGCCATTTCGAACCCCTTCTTTCGATGACCCGGACTGGATGACCAATCGACGGGTGATTTGAAGGGGGGTCTTACAGGAAAAACCACTCTCAAACAATGATTTAAAGGAGAACAGACATAAGAACCGCCAAAATCAAGAGTCCCACCTAGTCACGGACTGGAAGCGCATCGATCCACAAACCGAACCGGTCCACCGTCTCATCAGCTAAGCGGCCTTGGCGCGGCATCACAGAGCCACGACCCGGACCAGCTTCACCACTGGATTGACTGCCATTCATCTTATGCCAAAGGTAACTATCGATCCGACTGCCTGGCTCAATCAAAAACAAACCGGACTGCCCTGAGGCTCCGTTGAAGAGGGTCGATACATCTCCGACATTGGGCCGCTGGTTCCCGACCGTATGGCATGGACTGCAGGACCCATTTAAAACCGCCTGCGCCTCCGCCGTGCTGAATGCGCTCAGGGGCTCCATGCCACCCGCACCGGCCATACCGCCCGCACCGGCCATACCGCCCGCACCAGCTGAGCAGAGCGACTGGAGCCGGCCTCCGATGGACGTAACAAAGCGGTCAGCCTGTGCACACGCGGTCAGACCGCAAAGTAAATCAGCGGTCGACGGCTCACGTGCGCAGACCGACTGACATTCGGCCGCAAGCTCAAGGATTGCATCCCGTCTCGTCGAACAGGCCGCTTGAGCGTCTACACAACCTCTGAACCAATCACAGGCCGTCTGACAACGAAGACCCGGCACGCACAATGGGCCCTCGCCTCGGGCCGCGTCCGGTTCCGACGGGACACTCTCTTCGGCATCGACGTCACCCCCACTGGACATGTCCATTTCGATTGGGTCTGCATCGATTAGGCCCGCATCCAGGTCCGTGCCAGATGATCCAGACTCCCCTGCACACCCCAAGACGGACACCACAAACAAAAAAATTGCCCAGTTCCCAAAGAGTCTCAACACAATGCCTCCCCCACACGTCTGATGGCCACTGATTACTCACGATGCCATTTTTGTCGGTCGCACAAAAGCCACTGTCGCTAAAAACCAGTCAAGCGCTAAATCTATACGGCCTGGCGTGTTGTCTAAGTTGTAGTTGCACAATACATTTCAAGCTGCTAATATGTCCCAATTATTGGTTGCTAATCCGACTACATTTGACCTGGCCTTTCGGTGTTTACCGTGAGAGAAGAGCGCTTATGAACGCGACATGCAAATCTCTATATTCAGTTGAAAAACGCAAACGGGCTCGCGCATTCGGCCTTCTTCCACTTGCGTTACTCGTCTTCAGCTGCGCCTTTTACGGGTCGGCTTTTGGACAGGACCAAAACGAAAATCAGAACCCGCTAGACCCACCCAACGATAATCCCGATGCCCCCAATGCGGCGCAGTTGTCGGAAAGCCAGACCGCGTATATCGGAGCTCGCTTGCTGTGCGGCCCAGATGACGCCTCGCCAAACTGTGCGAAAGCATCGCGTGGCCAGGTTTCATTTCAACGCTTGGAAGAGGGAGACTATGCCGACCGCAATGCGCGCGACCGCTATGCATTCTGGCAAGGCGATTCTCTTTTCGTCGGTGTTGTCGATGAAGATGGGGGCAATCGTGTAGACGCTGTTGCTGAATTTTATTGGTTTGAATCATCGGTCGAGCGCGGCAGCGACTTTTACGTTGTCGTTCTAAAGGTTGCCTCAGCGCCAGCGCCAACCACAAACTGGCGCATCGCGACACCACCCTCTCTAGCGGACCAATTCCTTGGTCGTGATATTGGGCCTGCCCAGCGGCTCAAAGCCCGCGCGGATAATTCTGGGCGGTTTGGCACAATCCGTTGGGACTGGTCGGTCCCATTCCAAAACTACCGCTGGGAGCCAGAGCGCGTCATCGAGGTCGAACAAGAGTACACAGCCGGCATGCGCGTCGATGCGAATGGTGAAGCCAATCTGCGTCCGCAAGAGGGGTCTGCTCTGCGGTCGATCACAGAAGGTGTCAATGTTCAAGCGAAGGGCTTTCTCGATTCGAACGCAAAAGTCTCCACCCGCTATACAATTACGTTGTGGCGCTGGGAGATGCGTGTGCAACCTGGCGCGACGCAAATGATTTGGGACCTCACCGCATTAGACCCCGAACATGAGCACGATCCAGCCTATCACGAGTACTTCCTCGTCATGCAAGCACCACGCGGTGAGAGCGCACGACTCGAAGCTCTTGACTTTGGGGCCACCTTTCGAAATCGCCGCGGCGGATTAGTGGACTACCTCGTGCCCGATGCGTTCCACGAACTCTCCGTCCGTGTCGCTGACGTCGTACTGACGCCACCGAGAAGTGCAAACTGCCCAGCTGGCTTTGCCGAGACAGAGAATGGGTGTATCCCCATTTGTGATGAGGGCTTCAAGCCGGTCAATGGTGACTGCATACCCGACTGCCCGGATGGCTTCGTTGTCGACGGTGACAGCTGTATCCCTGACTGCCAAGAAGGCTACGAGCCTCGCGGCAATAATTGTCAGCCCATTTGCAGCATGAACGAGCGGTACTATAGAGGCCGATGTATTCCATTTTGCGATGAGGACCAACGGGTTGAAGGTGATGCGTGTGTGCCAATCTGCGAGGCCGGAACGCGTATGGACGGTGATCGTTGCGTGTCGGTCTGTGACGATGGTGAGCGATTTGAGGACGATCGGTGCCAAAGCATTTGCAACCGCAACGAGGTTTTCCGGAATGGTGAATGCACACCAGGATGTGCTGCTGGACTCATTCTCGTCAATGGTCAGTGCATGATTGAATGCCAAGACGGCACACATCTCGAAGGCAATCGCTGTGTTCCGGATTGCGACCTAGGCTACTCGTCGGTCAATGGCCGATGCGTTCTCGACTGCCCCCCCGGGACTCGGGAGGTTGGCGGCCGCTGTCAACGGACGGTCCAGTGTGCAGATGGCACACGCCTTGAAAATGGTCAGTGTATTCCACTCGGGGGTGCCAGTGCGACCCCAGGAACCATGGATCCAAGACAGAGCGCCTCAGCAGAGGGCGGCTGTTCAACATCGCCGGGCACCCAATCCGGCCCGTTCGCTGGTCTACTCCTGCTTCTCCTCGCCCTGCGAAGGCGTCGATAGCGACAATGATTCGACCGCATACAGCCTCTTTGAAAGTGCAGTATGCCGGTCGACGCATCGTGTATCAGAGGCCAGTCTTTGGTTAACATTGAGTCCATCAAGGCCGCTGAAAAGCGCATCCGTGCATATATCCGCAGAACTCCAGTTGAATACTCACACTGGCTCAGCGCCCAGACTGGGGCCGATGTATACGTCAAACTAGAGAATACCCAAGTGACCGGTTCTTTCAAGGTGCGCGGCGCGCTTAATGCTGTCTTAAGCGCAAGAGAATCAGAGTCGTTTAAGGGGGTTGTGGCCGCATCGACCGGCAACCATGGCGCCGGTGTTGCCTATGCGGCACGGGTCGCTGAGTGTCCAGCGATCATATTCGTGCCCGAATTTATCGACGAAGCCAAGCTTAATGGAATCAAGCAGCGAGGCGCCAGGGTCATCAAGCAAGGGGCCGACTGTGTCGACTCGGAGGCGGCCGCGCGAGCCTATGCATCGGGTCACGGCCTTGACTTCATTTCACCCTATAATGACCCGAGGGTCGTTTCAGGACAGGGAACCATTGGCCTCGAACTGGCCCATCAAGTCGACGAACTCTCCGTTGCATACATCGCAATGGGCGGTGGGGGCCTTCTATCCGGGATCGGCTCGTATCTCAAAGCGCTAACCCCTCCCCCAACGATCGTTGCCTGCTCACCTGTCAATTCATGTGTCATGCACGAGTCTCTCAAGGCGGGGCAAATCCTAGACCTTCCATCTGAACCGACCCTGTCGGATAGTACTGCGGGTGGGGTTGAGATCGGCTCGATTACCTTCGACCTCTGCCGGTCCGTTATCGACCAAAGTATAACCGTGTCTGAGGACGACATCACAAATGCCCTCATCGGCATCTTTACGGAACACAAAACCTATATCGAAGGTGCTGCGGCCGTTGCCGTAGCAGGACTGCTGCAAGACGAAGCCAATATCGACGGTAAAACTGTCATCGTGGTGCTGTGTGGTTCGAATCTACCACTTGCCCGCTTACAAAGCATCATGGCACATGGGTCGCCTGGTCGTTAGCGCGGTCCACAATCGGCGCAATCCGAGCCCAATGGGCACACGTCAAACTCCGAGCCCGGTCCGCCATCATCGCAGGCACCATCCATGGCCCATTCGCAGGTATTCAAGCACTGGTTACCGCGTGGTTCATCCGGCTGATCTCGTGCCGCGTCGATTTGCTCTACCTCACCCAATACACCGATAGCGCGCCAGCTTCGAACATCGCTTGACAACTCACCCTCGCGTAGACCGACTGCAATGCCAGCCGGCACACCAAACTCCGCAAATGTCTCGGGCGTGTTAAAGGCGGGAATTGGTAATGCGGGAATGCTATCGGTCAATGCCTGGTCTATTACACCCTGGATCACCTCGGACAATAATTCATCCAGGCCTGCCCTTTCAGCGGCACCGAATGATGCGCCATCAACAGCGACCGACAGATCCGCCACTTGAGCGTTTGAAAACTGAATTCGATTGTCGGGGAGAAGTTCTACGGCAACGTCGACGTAGGTCGCAGCACGAAAACCAATGGGCTCATTCCCCAATGCAGGCAGGACGACGCGGCCCAGAAGCGGACCGAGATGCAATCGAATACGGCCATTACCAGCAACCCCTTCAACCGCCGGTGGAGCTGGGAGCTGCAAATCGATCCGAACACCCGGCAGGGCGCCTGTAAACTCGCTGGCCAAGTCCGCGGCCTCATCTTCAAAGTAGCCCGCCTTCCAAAGCCGGTGAAGAATGACATTGATCAAGCCAAGGTCAACCACACCCGATGCCTGCTGGGTTTCGGGTGGATTTGGCAAGGCCGCCTGAGGCAGTGCGGCCCCAACGGACTCGTGTCCAGGCACAGCATTACCGTCCACTCGAACAGCCGCACCGACTATCGCCGTTCGTGCCTGAAAATCGACACGGCTTAGGCGAGATACAAAGATCAATGGCGTCCCCTGCCCCCCAGCGAGGGACGGGACCTCGATGCGGGCGGTCAGCCCACCCAATTGAAATTCATTAAAGAATCCTGCCAATCCGGTCCGCATCGCACTGCCCAAAAACTCTGAGACCTGCTCGACAATGGCATCTCGAAAAAATGTGTCAGCTAGAAAGATGGCCACTTCGACAGCTGTACCGGCAAAGGCACCTTCAAAATCGCTGGAGATGTCGCCCACATCAATTCCCGCGAGCTCTCTTAATTGCACACGCGCATCACCATCTGGCCCTAAATCCACGTCGAAAACCACTGTCCCGCGGAGTCGGTCTGCCGTGATCACTCCGTTTGTCTCCACCGTTCCGTTCAGCCGCGCGCCAACCTGAAGGTCCCGTACAACCAAGTCGACTCTTATGCCGCCGTCGACGAACTGCAAGTTGACCTCATTTGGCCCCACGATATCCAAGGAACGATAATCGACCCCCACATTGAGCAGGCATCGGCCCAGCAACCGGGCTCGACACTCCACTGGGACGATTGGATTAGCCGCTCGAGCCAGACCATCGATGGTCGTGGTGAACCCCGGAGAATTAAGTACGGTTCGTAGCACATCACCAAGGCTCCCAAAGGGGCGTTGACCGACGCCATCATCCAGGGCTGACTCTCCTAGGCGCACCATCACCGCATCGCTTAGCAATTCATCAGGGTCTTGATAACGTCGCGCAGCAAAGTAGCCACACAGGGTGCTCGACCGTTCACCGAGCCTGTCAACAGCTATAATTTCGTGCACATTGGCGCCCCAAACGTTGGGCACGTTGACCCTAAGACGACCGTCTTCATCGAAGGGGACCGCCTGACCATTAACCTGGACGCTGGACACACCCGCCGAGTCATTGACTTGGGCGACCAGGCTGAGGGTAGAGCCGGGCGCCGCAATGATCTGCGCCCCGTAGGGCGGGTCAACACAGGAGATACTCGGCCCCCCTTCGTCGACGGTAATCTCAACACGACGCTCCAATGGGGCCCCGGTCACTGTAAGTCCATTGAATAGGGCATTGATCGTAAACTGACCGGGCCCGTTTAAAAGAAAGCGTCGATCGCCTAGTTCCTGAGCCCGGGGATTAATTGTGACCCGCGCCTGAGCGTCATCTAAGCGGTTCCCGTAGGTATCACTCAGCTCAACCACCGCCTCGACGATATCTCCGACTCTGTAAATAGCCCGGCTTGGAACAACACTCAATTCCATTGCCTCGGCAGGCGCGGCCCTTACGCTGAGCATCGCCGTCGTCGACTCACCGGGTCCGTCAACAGAACATGTCAATCGATACTGGCCCGATGAGACGAACTTGAACGTCATGGGTTCGGTCATCTCAGTGCTCTCACGAGCAGGCTCGATGTCGACATCGGCAAAGGCGATTTCGACATCGTTGCCAAAGGCATCCTGGCCAGCACAGCTGACTCTAACGGAACTGCCTGCGTCTATTTCAGTCTCCGCAACAACTGTGTCGATGGTCACAGGCTCTCCTGGCCGGACTGTCCATGACTCAGGGGTCTCATCGGCAATCCCAAAGGCCGGCAAGACACACCAGACAGAGTATGCTCCAGCCATTTCTGCGGATAGCACCCGATTCATCCGCCCGATTCGAATATCGGGATCGACGGCCACGACCGGATTTGCATCCGCTAACAGCTCTCCCGCCTCATCATAGGCCTCGCAAGTGACTTGGTTGGAATCGCCAGCACGAGTTTGCTCATACTGTAAGCGGGTTTCGACACGAACTGGTGGCCTGCTTGGGTCAGCGGTCGAGCCGCCATCCCGGATGGGATCATTGGGATTAATGACCTGGCCACCGTCAGGAAGCCGAAAAACAGACATGTCCTGACCCGTCGGCGGCAAAAAGCTCATGGACTCAGTCGCTGGGTCCGAGCAACCGACGCCAACACCAATGATGACCAACGTGAGCAGCAGCAAGAGTCTCATCATTTTTCCTTTACCCCTCGACCAGACCTCTGGACTCTAACATTTAATGCGCGTCTAGGTCAGCAATCCATTTGCCAAGGTCGATAACGCCTAAGCGCCCTATACTGCCCGGATCGGTGTAAAGCCTGCCTGACATCCGGTGACGACTGTCAAGCTAAGTTGTCAGTCCATCCCGTTCATAAGTTGCTTTTGGGCTCCACGTAAAGTTGGCACGGGGGGTGCAGAATAGGCTTTGTGACACTTCAACATGGGGAGCGAATCATGCGTAACAAAATTCTTAGCTCAATGACATACCTCGCAACCTGTCTGGCCATATGTATGGCCACGCAGGGCTGTGAGGGACCGTCTTCAGACACCGCCATTGGTGATACTGATACCACTCAACAGTCCCTACTCCAGGTGGAGTCTGAAATTGGTAAGAAATGCTTGGAACAGAGTCCACTGTCGCGGGAAATCTGTACGGACATGGACAAATCCGAGGCGGATTGTGCTGATATTGTCCGATTAGAGCGAGCCGCATGCGAGCATGGCCAGAGCATCAACGAGCCGGGAAAAGCCGTATCCATAATGAAGCGTCGGTCAGCCCAACAAGAACGACAGCCGACTGCAAATGAGGATTCAGACGAGGGGCGAACACGCCCCGAGAGACAGCCAGCAGCCGACTCCGATGAGCAGCAAAATGTACGCCAGGGCGCACCAGCTGTAGATGAAGATGAACGCCATATCGAGACCCGCGCGGCCAACGATTGCCGTAGACGATGTGCGGCTCTTGGACAGCGAATCCTGGCCCACTGTGCCGAACGTGGTGGAGACCGAGCTGCGTGTCACAGGCGTGCCACCATCGCTGTTCGTGAATGCGCGGAAGATCGCTGCGTAGGACCCGATGAGACCAATGATGATGTGGCCGGTGATGACGATGAAAGCGCCGATGACGAAGACGATGACGATTCAGCTGAGGGCCCTGACTGCCGTCACCGTTGCTCACGACATGCGAGATGGGTTCAGCGCCAATGTCTAGCAAATGGCGGCGGACCACGTCGTTGCAGGGAAATAGGCCGACGCGCATATTCGGCCTGCATGGACCGATGCACAACGCCAGAGATTGAAGAGGACGAGTCACCGAGCTGCCAGGAGACGTGCGGCCAGGCCGTACGAGCCGCCTACGATGGATGTGTAGAACGGACTGGAGACCGTGATCAGTGCCGCAGCGCTCTAAGGGAACGCTACGAATCCTGCGTCGATAACTGCTCTGACGAAGACGCCATCGAAGAAGAGGGTGAAATCGAGCCTCAGGATGATGCCCCAAGCTGTGAACACCGTTGCCGCGGATTCGCTCGCCAGGTCGCTGACCGATGCCTCGAAGCCGGTGGAGATGAACGCCAATGCCATGGTCTTGCAAGACAGGCATTCACTCGATGCCAAAACGCATGTGATGACCAAGAGCAAGATGCAGAGCAAGAGGGCGAGGAAGACGGTCAGCCCGAAGACCAAGTGGACAATGCGGACCGATGCGAAATTGCTTGCGCGACACAGGCCCGAGAGTTTCACGCTGAATGCATCGAGTCCGGCGCCGAGTCCGACCGCTGTGGGCACGCAGCTCGACTCAGACTTAGGGGCTGCTTGGTGCGCTGCGAGGAACGAATTGACGCAGCCGCTAATCAGGAGGGCGAACGACCGCGGCGGCCTGAAGCACAACGTGAGGCTCCAGAGCAACGTGAGGCTCCAGAGCAACGTGAGGCTCCAGAGCAACGTGAGGCTCCAGAGCAACGTGAGGCTCCAGAGCAACG
>MDTC01145076.1_pt1 | contig 21066 bp, 19 predicted proteins | sample 811181 | NCBI WGS metagenome assembly MDTC01 (sample SAMN05326644, study PRJNA326480) | marine metagenome | isolation source: seawater | place: Pacific Ocean: North | collected 2011 | reverse complement strand
AGGATGTGATTTGTCCGAAGGACAAAGACTTGTGAGCCCATGGATGGGCGTGTGGGATTGCAGGCATTTTTAAAATTGGAGAGAGACAGGCTTCCAGTGCTACAGACCTCCAGCATGTGATATCCTCGAGTAAACCTTAAGAAAACAGGGAGTGTTTTCTTAATGAGACATTTGAATTCCGAAAATCTAATTGAGCGCCCCCTCGCTTATCGAACTCCTTTTCCAAGATCGAAAATCCATACTGCCAGACCCGCCCGTCCATGGACTCACAATCATTTTCCTTTCAGGAAAAACGCATCCTGCTTGATTGAGATCTGTCCTTATGGATTGGCGAGTTTACGTCAGGAGGTCACTGAAGTTGAGAAGATTGCCGTGCGAAAGCTCTTATTCCCAAATCCAAGTTTCATAGAAGCGGACACGTTCTTCCATGAACTCTTCCAGCATTTGCCCTGTGGGCAAAACGCATCCTGCTTGCTGGAGGTCCTTTTCTATGAAACTTGGATTTGGGAACAAAAGCTTATGCGCGGAAAGTTCTAACGGTCTTCGTGAAGGTAGTCGATAAAATCGGCCACCCAAGGTTCGCTCACACCTTGAAGCTCATACACACGGCCCTCCACCTCAGAAACCACCGGCCGAGGAGCCATTGAAAACTCAAAAGTTTTCGAAATCACTTCACTGTCTTTCAGCAAGGGAATCAAAATGTCCGCCGTCTGCTTCGAAAGTACCCTTCGCCGACTGAGATCATCCAAAGAAATTTCCACTTCATCCAAAGTGAACTCATAATTTTGAATCAAATCCCTGGCCACTTGAATCACTTGAACCTGCGACAAACGATGATCCTGAAACAAATCCACAGCAATCTGAAACGAGTTGCTGGTGGCCACAACCCGACGACCAAACTTCACATAATATTCGGCATCGGTGTCCGTCGCCAAATTGATATAAACTTTTTCCACAGGATCATTTTCAGGAATGGACTCCAGAAGTCGAAAGATCACATCCACTTGCGGACCTGTCACATTCAAAGTTTTCAAAATGTAGCGCGCATCTTTCTCCGAAAACCGCCGTGCGCACAAATCGGAATAAAGAGAATAAATCACTTCATCGGCTTCACTGTCATCGCCCCACAAAACTTGGCGCACATTTTCCTTCAAGTGAAGACGCAGCTGCAGCAGAGCTTGAATTTTATAACCCACCTGCTGAGTCAGCCGCCGCCAGCGAGAAAAACTTAAATTCTTCAAATTGTCTTTAAAGAAAATCCCAAAGGGATAAATCCCATCCAAATTGAGCTTTTCATGGATTCGCTTTTCCAATTGGGGCGGAGAAGCCGTAATAAAATAAATGGGAAAGTCGCGCTTGTCCCTCTTTCGCTCCTGCCAATGGTTTCGAAGAGCCCGCACCAGCGAGGCCGTCCCTGGGACGTTTTTCTTTTGAAAAGCTTTCTCAACGGCCGTTCTCCACAGCCCCTGAAGGCTCTCAAAACGGGTGTCCAGGTAGGTCTTATCCAGATCCCAAACAAAAACCTCTTCCACCTCACGCTCCAGAGGGTCCGAAACATAGCGAAAAAGCACCACGTCTGCTGTAATCTCTGCTCTCGCTCTCCAATCTCCCATTTTTCCCTCAATTTTAGAGTCCGATTGTGTTAGGTCCTACCTTCTATGAGTTTGAAAGAGAATTCCAAGACTGACAAGAAGCTTCCCATAAAACTGGGTGTGAAATGGTCTGAGCAATTTCCAGCTTTGATCTGGCGTGGATTTCATATTTCACCCACAAAAAACTCCCACATCCAACCTCCAGTGATCCTGGACCACCTGACCTTTGCAGAGCTTTTGAAAGAGGTTCAAGGAAGTATCGATTCCATGACTTTCTTAAAGTCCATGGATTTCTTAAGAATGCTGGATTTGGATTTTGAAAAAGAAAAAAAATCCATGGAGGAAAATTTTGGCCAACGCTGGACCAAAGAGTCCGAAGAGCTGATGGCCTGTTTCTCAAAAGCCCCCTTAGAATTTCAAATTTGGGCCGAAGATAAAAAATTGGCATTCAATGACTTGCGCCCCCTCCTCAGAGCAGACATTGCAAATATTGAAAAGCACCTTTCCACTCTAGGAAACGCATCACCGTCAAAAAGCACTGGAGTTCAACTTTTAGAACATCTTTGCGATGCCACCGACGATCAACTTGCACGTCTTTCGTTGAGCGAAGATCTTTCCAGCTGGTCTGAATCTTTCTTTCACATTTTAAAACCTATGACGGCTCATAAAGACGAGCGTCGAAAGAATGCAGTGAAAGCCTGGCCTTGGCCGCAACGTATGCGTGGCGAGTGGAAGCGGCGAGGAGACCAAGCGGGATTGGACATTCAACTGACTTGTTTGAATCCCAAGGATTTAAAAGCGAAGTCCGAGAAGCTTTTGGCCTTTGCACAAAAGTGGGAGGACGAACTCTAGTGGCACAAATTCCTTTGAATGAAAAATTTGATGCCATTTATATCGATCGCGAAAGTCTTGGCAGCGATTTGGCGCAAAGAGTTTTTGAAATCTTTCCGAAGGAAATGATTCAAGTGGTGGACGAAACTCCTCTTAAAAATCTCCGCGGCCCTCTCAGCCCCAAAGAATTTTCCAAGAGCAAACGTCGACTCTTTGTCACTCCTTTCAAAGGGCATTTCTTTAAGCGCTGTCCCGGCTCTCGACCAGGGCTCATGTGCTGCAACTACTATGTTCTGAACTGGGGGCTTCAGTGCGATATGAACTGCTCCTATTGCTATTTGCAAAGTTTTATCAATTCTCCCCTCCTGACTTTGTACTCCAACTTGGATCAAGCCATCGAGGAGCTGAAAACCATCGGCAAAGATTTTTCCAATCAGAAACTTCGGGTGGGCACCGGCGAAACTGTGGATTCCCTCAGTTTGGATGAATTGACTTTGTACTCTCGAAAACTGATCAACCTGTTCAAAGACTATCCCCAATGGATTTTGGAGTTTAAATCGAAGAGCGACCGGGTGGATCAGTTTTTAGACTGTGAACATGCAGGCAATGTGGTGGTCAGCTGGTCCGTCAATCCGGAAGCCGTTATCTCTGCAGAAGAGCACCTGACGGCAAGCCTTGAACAGCGCCTCAAAGCCGCAGAAAAATGTTTGAAGAAGGAATTCCAAGTCGCCTTTCATATGGATCCCATGATTTACCACGAGAATTGGCAATCAAATTACGCACAATTGGTGGATGAGATCACTTCGCGTTTTCAACCAGAGCAGGTCAATGTGATATCCATTGGAGCCTTGCGTTTTCAACCGGAACAGCGACACATGATGAAAGAACGCTTTTCAAAAGACAGTTGGGTCAATCAGTCCGAAGTTTTCCGCAGTCGTGACGGAAAGCTACGTTATGATTCAGAGCTTCGAACAGAAATGTACAAATATGTTTTAGATCGCTTCCAAAAGCACTCCAAGGATTGGAAAATCTTTTTGTGCATGGAAACTCCAGAGACCTGGCTGGGCGCAGAAAAATCCAATCCCCATGGCGATGAAAAACTCAAAGAACTTTTCAAGCCGATCAAAATGCCAACAAAAGAAACGCAGCCAGATTTGCAATAAATCCTAGCGATGTAATCAAAGGCTTTCTCTCCGCTTCCTGACGTTTCAGCTCTAGAATTCTTGGAGAAAGAAACTCCGGATCCACTGTGGCTTTCAATGACTCCTGGAGGGCAAAAGACTCCTTCAACCTTTTCATCTCTTTAGGAACTCGAACCAAAGATCCTTCTTCAATCAAACGAGGATCAATGGATCGATCCAGGTCCACTTGGACCACATTTTTATTTACTGACACCACCCAGCCCTCAGCAATCACTTCGATTTGGCCATTTCCCATAAAGAGTGGTTTGAAGCTTTGGCTGATCAGCCGAATGACCTGAATTTGATCACCCACCTCCACTTGAGATTCCGCACCCACGTCCACTTTCAAACCCAATGCACTTCCCGCACGAAAAACCACTTCGTTGTTCAGTGCATCTTTCACCACAAATCCTTGATAAGGAAGACTTGCTAAAAAATCTCGCGCCAACTTTTTTATGAATGGTTCCAACTGCTGGTGTACGGGAATGGACGGTTGCAAAGGAAGACTTTTCTCCCAAAGGAGGCGACCATAATCTCCATCATAAACACGCATAGTGATTTTTTTGTCCTTAAGAACAGTTGTCATCAATGCGTGGGCATCAAGGACTTTTCCAAGAATAATGGCATCTGAGGGGCTGAGTTCCCCTCGGGGTTGAAACACGTCTTTCTGAACCAAAAAGTTTTTGCTGGCAACCAGAAAACGTTGGTCTTTTGTGAGCCACTCTCGAAGTTGCCACCAGATTTTGTCGGCCTCATCCCGATATTCACTGGAGACTTGAATGGGAAAAACCGAAACTCGACGAATCAATTTGTGTTCCACCTGAGCATAGGAAATAGAGCCCAAGAACATCAGCACCAAGAGGGGGAAATTTATGATGGCTTTTCGCATAAAAACATCATAGCAGCACTCAGATCAGAAGAGCCACTCGACCTAAGGCCATTTAAGCTTTTGTTTGGGAACCTCAATCCACCCTTCTTCTTTGGGATAGCCTCGAGGACGATTCTCCGTTTGCTTTTTGAATTTCATCAAGCCGGTCAAGGCCGCGATAAATGCATCGAAGGCATATTGATCTTCGATCAATATTTTTCGATCCTGCTCGTAGATGAATGCCAAATCTTTTTTCAAAAGGCCTTCGACAAAAAGGGCACGGCTCTCTGCGCCCCCTTCCCAATGACGGTGAAGTCTTAACTTGGATTTTGGAAGTCCTAAAGACAATCCCATGCGCCAGAAGGATAGCTTTGGAGCCACTTCGATAAAATCTTCTTTGAGCCGACGTTGGATAAAATGCATTCGCGCCGTAATCGGCGCTCGATTTGCCCCCCCGGCCTGTTGCAAAGTGACCTTTTCTTCAAAATTTTCTTCCCAGTGAAGCTCCGTGCAACGTTCTGTGTAAGGAGTCATAAAACGAAAGGGACGCCGTTCTGAATTTTTGCGATGATAGTGACGGGTCATCCACTTCACCTCTGGCTCCCCACACTTCTCAAAACCCGGACACTTCAATCGACATTGAACACACTTGGGCCAAGTCAACGGAGCATCCACTGCGATGGACTCCAGATTTTTTCCCACGGCTTGGATCATTTTGTGGATCTGAAGATCCGCAGAAATCCCATCTTCATTTTGAATTTGATCCACCAAAGAGCTTAAAAATATTTTTTTGTGATCTGAAAAATACTCCACGACGGCAAATCCCGTTTTGTCCGCTTTGCCGCCACTGAGAGAAAGACCTACGAATTGCTTTGAAGGGATGGATCCTGAATGTCGACCTTGAAGGGACTGTAGACTGGCCTCATACTGAGTGTTTGGAACCCTTCTTTTCGACATGCTTCTTCAACGTCACCTTTCTGTTGAGGTGAACTCCAAACGGCCACACAGCCGCCGCCACCTGCTCCACAGATCTTAACAGCTTGAGCACCGGCTCTCAAAGAAACATCGGTCAATCGATCAATTTCAGGACTGGTGAAATGGCCGGAAAGCCTTTTGCGCGCAGAAAGTTCTCTTTGAAAAATTTCAGAAATTCCAGAGAGATTTCCTGATTTTACGTCCTTATAAAAATCTTCCGAAATTTCCTTGATTTCCGCCAAACACTTTAACGTTTCCTTATCACCATCAAAAATATTGCGAATCACAGACCAGTTGTTAATTCCTGAATGATGTGGACGTCCGGTGTATACCAAAGACAAAGACTTTTCGATGTCCTCCAAGGACACGGGAAGGGATTCCACATTCATGGATCCAGGAATGTAGTGAATGGCATTGAGTCCCGACAAATTTGCCGGAAAGTAATCTTGAGTGCCCGTGGGCTTTTTTAAGACTTGAGCTTCCACGTCTCGACTCAAAGCCACTTTTTCCAAATCACTCATTGGATGTCCGAAGGCTTCAGAGAAAACCTCTACCAATCCCATGGAAAGCGAGGAACTCCCACCAAGCCCTCCACCCACAGGGCTTTGTGATTTGGTTAGCACTTCAAATCCTTTTTCTGGACGCCAATAAAGAACATGAGCCCGAATCAAATCCAATTCAGAATCTTTACAAGCTTCAAAATCACTTAAATTTGAAAAATCCTTTTGATAATTCAAATCAGAAATATCAATGCGAATTTTGGAGTCCCCACGTACCTTGAGTTCAGCGTGAGTCAAAATATCAATACACAAATTGATGGTGACCGCTTGATCGACCATCAAATAAAGCGGCCAACAATCCAGGGTTCCCCCTGTAAAGTCCACGCGGGTCGGAGATTTCTTGATGTAGGTTTTCATCCATTCCCTTTATTTCTTAAATTTAAGCTGATCCAAGGCTATTAAATTTTCTTTTTTTATCCCATAGGACCAGTTTTGTTTTTCTGTGCGGGCAGAAGCCAACTGGCTTTCCACATATGGAGCCTGATCTGTATCCCACCAAATCGAGTAAATGGACTTTCCACTTCCATCAAAAAACTCCAAATGATTCTTCTTGATTTTATTCTTCAGATTTCGAGGAATGTAATGCTCCACTTCTAAAGATTGAATTTTTTGAAACAGGTCCACCAAATCAGACTCTTTAAACTTTTCACCCAATTGCGACGAAGTCCATTCTGTTCCCTCTTTTTTGAACTCCAATTTTTCAGAGCCTCGCTGAAGCTTTACTGAAACAACTTTCTCTAAAGAAAATTCGAAAGGTGCTTTGCGATCAAAGAGCTGATATTGATCCAAAAGTACCGAATCCATCCGAACTTGGGGAAATTCAAAAATGGGATCCCCGTGATCCCGTTGAACTCGAACGGCTTCTCCTTCTCCCTGGAAGGACAAGTGAATCTCTCCAACGTCCGTTTTTAAATCCATTTGAAAATCGCCAGCACCCATCTTTTGCCCATCCACAACCCCTGTGGATTTCATAATTAATAAGGCCTTCACCCAGTTTTCTGCCGCCTTTGAGCTCAATGGAAAGTCTTCCTCTTTGCCCCACTTCCAAACGCCGTCTTCTTTGACAATGGAAAAATCTTTGTGCTCTCGGAAGTCTTTAAAAAAAAGCTCTTTAATTTCAGAGACACCCTCCAATGGCGCTTTGTTTCGAAACTCTGTTAGGGATTTGTTGGTCAATCCCCCCGCCCGTCGATCGACCAAATAAAGATCACCCATTTCAACGTAGAATCCTCCATCATAACTGTTCTCAGATCCGATCTTGATGGAGTTCTTTGATCCGTCATTCAGCTCCCAGGAAATTTGACTGAGAGCTTTTTCTCCCAAACCAAATTCACTCTTTTTTTCCTCGTTAAGGTCTTTGGCCTCAAGAATTTTTTTTCCTTTGAGACCGCCCAAGGTGTCCACATATTGAGCCACCACCGTGGAATCACACTTTGTCTTTAGGGGTTGAATCAATTCACATTTTCCTTTGTCAAAACTCAACTCCAACTGATTGACCTTTAATTTTTGAATCAGAGAAAGATTGAAGTCTGTCAGACGCTGTTCTCCAGGTGCCATGGGTTCCTTGGATTTTTGTTCCGTAAAATCCCAAAACACATACAAACCCATCACGACAACGAATAAAAAGAAGAATGCCGTTCCCTTAAAGCTTTTCACAAACTAGGCCCCTCTCCGTCGGTACCAAAGAACACCGCTCAGGAGCAGTAAAACCACGGGCAACGAAACTCCAGCCATCACCATTCCCAAATGAACAGGACCGGTCAAATACAACTTATCGCCTTTTTGTTCCCTTGGCCGTATGCTGATCAGATCTTTTTGCTCGGTCAGTTGCGCCACCGTATTCATGGTTAAATCTCGGTTGGATCCCACCAAAAAGAATCGATTGGTCAAGAAATCACTGTCACCCACAACCACCGCTTTAAAGCTAGGGTCATTTTCTTTTTCCCCTCCGAAAGATCCCGTGGAGTAAATAAAAACCGGAAAAGATTTTTGTGTCCCCGTGTCGGTCACTTCCGTTTTCAATTCCTTCATGATGAAAGAGGATGGGGCCGTAGAGACCAACACAGAAACATCCAAACCTTTTGATGTCACTGGATCTATTTCTAACTCACTGGCCATATCGAAGAGGGTCAGGGTCTTATTTTCGGGAAGTGAGGCCGTGATGGGATTTTTGGAATCAAACTGAGTGCCAATGGAAGTTGCAGAAGCCTGTCCTCGGGTGGGGTCTAAGAGGATCACATAATTATTTTTAAAATCCACACCCACTTTGCGAGCCAAACCAGAAAGATTATGTTTCTCTCCGGGATCCAAAGCCAGGAGCAACTCTCCACCTTTGCTCAAATAGTTCTCAAGAACCCGAATTTCACTTTCCAAATACGCTTGCTTGGGACCCAAGACACACACCAGTGCGGCATCTTCGGGAACCTGAGATTTTTCAACCAAATTCAATTCTTCAAGGTCATAAGAAGAGCTTTCCAGTTCCTCTTTAAATGCTTTGAGCCCTTGAGCGGATTCCGAATTGAGTTCTCTTTCTCCGTGCCCAACGATAAAATAGATTCTTTTCTCTCCCCGTCGAGTCAATTTGATCAAAGCACGGGTCACATCCTCTTCTCCGAATGAGCCCATGGGATTGGAACCTGGTTCCACGCGAATCTTTTTTTCTCCTTGTTCCACAAAAACAAAAACAGAACTTTGATCTCTGTCTGCCAAAGGCGCCAAATACTTTTGGGACCTCATATTGCTGACATAGGCATCAATAAACTCCACCTTCAGCTTCGAAGTTTTTTCTTCGAAAAGATTGAGCACCTGGTTCACAGCCTGACGATCCTGTAGGGCCTCCGCGCCCTTATAAAAAACTTTGACCGAAACATTTCCCGAAAGGGCTCCCAGAACCTTTAAGCTTTGATCGGAGAGAGAGTTGATCTTTTCTTGGGTCAAATCAAAGGTTTGATTGTGGCGAACGGCGATATAATTCAGAAACACCAAAAAGCTCACCACCAAAAGAATCAGAGCCCCCATGTTCATGCCATGTTTGGTTGTTCTTAAAGTAAGAAACTCAAAATAAAGCTTTCGATCAGAAATCATTGAAACCAAAAGAGAGACACATGAGACAGCAATTAAAATGTACAGAAAGGGAATCCAAGCACCCAAAATAAATCGTACGGCACCCGCCACAATCAAACACAAGGCCGCAATTAAAAATCCAACTTTACCCAACTGACTCACTTCTTACCTCCAGCGAGATGATTCCACCACTCGTTGAGTGAGAAACACAAAGAGACCGGTACAGCTCAACAAAAACATAATGGACTTCAAGCGAATGGATCCACGAATAAATGCCATAAAGTGATCTCCAATGGAGATTTGCTCCAACACAGAGGTCATATAAAGGCCTGTTGCACTTTCAGCTCCTTGACTGAGGAACCACAAAAATAAATTGAAAACCAATCCCATCACCACACTCAAGACCACAGATTGAGTCAATGAAGATGCAAAAACACCCACCGCCACGTAGGTGGACGCCACCAAAATCACTCCCAAATAGGCCGCCAACAGAGGGGGAAAAGAAAAATGTGCAATGGGATAGGTGGCCAATGGATAAAGAAAAGAAAGAGCCACCAAGATAAGTATCACGCCAAAAGCACCTAGAAATTTCCCCAAAGCAATTTCTGTGGCTGTGATGGGAGCGGTCAACAGCAAGTCATAGGTGCGCAGTTTCTTCTCCTCCGCCAACAGCCTCATGGTTAGGGCCGGAACGATAAAAACAAACAGCAAATTGATTTGAGAAATGTGGGTTAAAAAAACCGTCATCTGCAAAGTCGGAGAGGGACCCGGGTTGAAAGTGGCTTGGGTATTTTCGGCAAAGAGAATCAGAGACCTTAAAAAGGTAAAGCTCCACATGACGCTACACAAAGCTGCGATCAAACAAAACATGGGACTTGTCGCAAGGCTTCGAAAATCTTTTCCCGCAAGAGTTAAAATGTTTCTCATGATTTCTCCGTCGAGTCCGTCAATTGAATAAAAATATCTTCCAAGCTCAATGTGGAGGTTTGAAGTTCAATCAAACCTGCATCCAAAGAAACCACCTTCTTCGAAATCTCTTCGACCACCTGATCGCGTCCGTCCGTTTTTACTTCGAGATAGTTTCCCGTGCTTGAGGAGTCCACAACACCCTCAATCCTCTTCAACTCCTCCGCCACCTGATCGGCCTTGCGAAGGACTCGAATCTTCAAATGACCTCCGCCGGCCATGCGATTGGACAGTCCTTGGATTTGATCTTCTGCAATGATTTGCCCTTCATTGATAATGATAACCTTGTCGCAGCTGGCTTGAACCTCGGGCAAAATGTGTGTGGAAAGCACAATGGTGTGCTTGCCTTTGAGCTCTTTGATCAAAGTTCGCATTTCGGCGACCTGTTTTGGATCCAAACCCACCGTGGGCTCATCTAAAATCAAAATCTCGGGATCAGAAACCAAGGCCTGCGCCAATCCCACTCTTTGACGAAAACCTTTCGAAAGGTTTCCAATCATGCGACGACGAACTTGCTGAAGCGCTGTTTTTTGCAAAGCTGCGTCCACAGAGCTGTCAATGGCCTCAGATGACACCCCCTTGAGCTTTGCGCAAAACTCAAGGTAGCGCTGCACCGTCATGTCCAAATACACGGGCGGCGTTTCGGGCAAATACCCTATTCTTTTTTTGACTTCGATGGGATCTTCAAAAATGTCAAAACCAGAGATCTGAACAGTCCCTGAAGTGGGCGCCATGTATCCCGTTAGAATTTTCATGGTGGTGGATTTTCCAGCACCATTGGGCCCGAGAAAACCAACCACTTCGCCTTTGTTCACTGTAAAACTGAGATTTTTGACCGCTTGCCGATCACCATAAAACTTAGAGAGTTCTTTCACTTGAATCACGAACAGCTCCTTCAAGAACTTGGATCAACCTTTAAAAAGATAACCCCATCAAGAATTCTGTCAAGATTCTTTCACTTCACGCACAAAGACCTTTTCATTTCGATACTGAACGCGACCAATGCGGTCCCCACGTATGGGCTTCACGAATCGACACTCGGCAATAAGAACGGTGTGCTTCAAGCCGATTTCATTTTTGAACTTTGCACCGAAGGTTTCCTTGAAAAACCATTGGATGACTTTTTCAATTTGCGCAGGAGTCAATGATTTGGACTTGGGAAGAAACGCAATGGCGTGACTGCTGGGTTGATCTTTGAGGTGAAACCAAAGATCCCAAGCTTTGGCCTGACGAAGCAAACTCAGATTGTCTTTTGCAGAGCGCCCACAAACCACTTTTATCTCTGGAGTCAACTTGAGTGTGCGAGCTTTCACATCTCCGCGAAGAGGTCGATCCAAGCTCTTTTGAGATCCCTGCGCGGTCTTTTTCTCAAGGCTTGCGTAGCCTTTTTCCTCGAGAGTCTTTAAATTTTTTTTTAAAGACTCCAACCGACTTTTGGTTCCTTCCAACTTCCGCTTGGTGTCCTTGGATTTTGCGAATAAAAGATCCATGTTCTTATGCACAGACTTTCTTTTATCCACAAAAACTTCGAACTCTTTGGGTAAACTTTCCCAGTTGGAATGGGACTTGAGCCACTGAGCCACCTCGCCCCAGGGATCAGATTCTTTTTTTTCCAATTCCTGAGAAACCTTTTCTATGGCCCTTTTTAGACTTTTTTGCTTCTTTTCAAAGGTCTTTTGCGCGGAGGACTTCGGCGCATTTGAACTTTCCCCTAAATTTTGTTTTTTCCCAGCAAGCTTCAAAGGCTTTCGAGAAACCAACCACTCTAAAGAAAAAGCTTCAACGCTTCTAAGATCTTCATCTTCCGAGGGGATTGATTCCATTGCCTGAAGCTCTTTGACCTTGTGAAGAGAGAGGGAATTTTCTTGCGTTTTAGCAATAAGGTTCTGTCCGTGGGGAAAAATGCGAAACTCCAAAGATTTGTGATTGGAAAACTTCAATAGAATTTTTCGCCCCATTTTCGGATCAAATTGAACGTCCACCAAAGTCTCACCTAAAAAATGAGCTTTTAGAAAGAGAAGAATCGGTGAAGTTTTTTTACGCAAAGTCAGATGGGGCCGCTCGGTCCAAAAACTTAAGACCGGGCGCAGTTTGTTGTCATCAAACCAAAGGTAATAAAGATTTCGATGGAAGTAGAACTCAAAGACCACATCTTGTTCGCTGGTGAGGACGTTTTGAAGACGTCCTCCTTTGAGATGTAAAAGAGTTTCTTGGAGAAGTTGAATTTCCCCCGGTCGAAGAGTTCTCATAGTGAGTGATTCTATGACCTGAGGGAAAAAAGATAAAATCTTTTCTTATTTGCGATCCAATTGCTTGTCTCTGAAGGCCTGTTGAGCAGCACCCTGGTTGAGGCTCTTTTGCTTCAACGAGCGGTCCAATTGCTTGTCACGAAGACCCTGTTGAGCCGCACCCTGGTTAAGGCTCTTCTGCTTCAATGAGCGATCCAATTGCTTGTCACGAAGACCTTGTTGAGCAGCACCCTGATTGAGGCTCTTTTGCTTCAACGAGCGGTCCAATTGCTTGTCACGAAGACCCTGTTGAGTAGCACCCTGGTTGAGGTTCGGAACGTTCTTCGCTCCAACTTTGTTTGAAGGCAACTCTGGATTCAACACGCGCTTTACGGGCGCAGGGTTTTTCGCTCCAGCTTTGTTTGCTGGTGATTCAGGATTCAAAACTCGCTTTACCGGTGCAGGATTTTTCGCTCCAGCTTTGTTTGCTGGCAACTCTGGATTTACCACAGGAGCCGTCTGCTGAGTGGGAACTTTGGCTTGATCCGTCGTCGCATCTGTCGCAGGAGCCGGCTCTCCACCGGTCACGCTTCCCGCAGATCCCGCCGTCGCCAAAGCCTGATCAAAAGTCTTCAATTCGGGATCAGACATTGTAAAAACATAGTCACTTCCGCGTTTTTCAAAATATCCCATGAATACTTGAGGAGCCGCAGAATTGGGTTTTAAGGACAATGCAACTCGTACCGACTCGCAACCTTTTTGCACATCACACATTCCCAAAACTTCCACAACAAGATCAGTTCGGTTGCTTCGAAATTTAACGTTTTTGGTAGAACCATAGATGACAGACTTTCCTGTTTGAGCTGTCATTTGAAGTTCCGACGTCAAAATGTCTTCGGCCCCATCCACTTTTAATACGGCCGCGACTTCCACTTCCAAAGATTGACCAGGAACTTGATTCAAAAAGGACAATCGAAGGCCCTTTACCATGCGAGAAGACTCTGGCATCCCTTTGGTGTTGGTCAAAATCTTGTCCAGATCCGCTTTCATTTGAATTTGTTTGTCGTCAGAAACCACTTGATCTTGAATTTCTTGAACAGGATCTTGTTGTTGGGCTTGTCTCAACTCTGGATTTTCCGCAAGCTTTTGCTGCTGCTCTTCTTTTAATTTTTCCACTTCTGAATAGGTGATCACATTGGTATCGACCAATTGGGCCAGATCTTGTTTGGCCTGCTCATCAGATTGTTTGCGCGGTTTCTCTGGTTGCTCGCCCTGAGATTCTGAATCTGAATGGGGTTGATCTTTTCCACTTTGATCGGAATCAACACCACTCACATCTTTTTGAGGTTGATCTTGACCGGATCGATCTAAAGCTGACGAATCCATTTGATCTTGATCCTGCGGAATCACAGTGCTTGTGTCCGAACCATCAGAAGCTCCACCGTTTGGACCGCCCTTTTCGCTCACTGAGGGAACTGGCGGAAGGCGTTTCACGTCAAACCCGCGTTGATCTGCACATCCCACAACAAACAGTGTGGAGGCAATCAGGGCCGCGAGGGCTGTTTTTCCAATATATGAGGATACGTTCTTCATTCGTCACTCCTATTCCAACCCTTTGGGGAGCAAAGCCAATGCCAGTTTTTTTGATTCCTAATGCCCTTAAATCTTCAGAGAATCCAAAGCGGTGACGAATTCGGTCACCCCTGACGCTTTTACGCCAAAAGGTACCTGCTTCCTTTTCCGATATGCACCGCATATCGGAAAAGGAAGCAGGTACCTTTTGGCGAGGGCCGACCTATTGGCGTTGACCGAACTTTGAAATGAAAGGTCTAAGTTCTTATGAGATGTAGAATTAAAGGCTGCCTGCACCGCTGTTGCGGGGACTGATGTAAAAAGGCTTAAGTACCGAAGGACACATCTTCTTCATAAGCGATTGCAAAGACTTTACAGTGTCCTCAATTTCCTGACGAGAAGGCATGGGCGACATCATCTGAGCCAAGTCATTGTCTTGACTCATTCGAAAATGAGTTTCATCCAGATTCTTCGTTAAAAAGTCATAATTTTTCATGCAAGAAAGTGAAAACTCATAAGTCTCATGCATAAAATAAAAAAGGACCAAATCCATCAGCTTCTTTTCCCGCTCAGTCACATTTCGCTGGTCCAGTTCCAACTCCAAGCGGTCCCAAAATTTAGCGAAAGAAGATTTGTGCTCTCCTAGGAAATACACAAAGGAATCTCCATGGGTGAAATCGTGAACCAAAAATTGGGAAGGCAGGAGTCGCCGCCCATCCACATTCTGAACCTCTGAAGAAATTCCCACCAAAAATATTCCGCGGGACATGGCCCACAAAAGGGACCGAAATCCCAAGTTTGCAAAGGTTGGCACAAAGGCAAAACCCTTTAAACCGTCAAAGGGGTCATACATTGCGGATCTGGAATTGAAAACAAACTGAGTGACGCTCGTTGGATCTTTCAGCCAGTTCTGAATTTTTTCAGGAGAACTGTAAATCAAACTTAAGGTGTTACTGTCATTTGGGGCCTGTTTCAAAAATCTTCCATAGACCACATGGTTCTCGAAAGCCTCATGCTCCACAAAATAGTCAAAAATAAGAGTGTAGAGCAAAACCATATGATTGAGATGAGAAAGCGTGGGCCTCCCAAGCTTAGCGTTTAAAAGATCTGCCTTCAGACCTTCAACCTTAAAAAGAGTTTCCTGCAGCAAGGAAATTTCTGAATCTTGATAGCCCATTGCTCGCAAATCTGTGGTTTTCCATTTCTCCTGAACCATAGATTCCAAGCGGTCCAAAGTGGATTGAATGTACTCCACACTTGCAGAGTGAAGGTGCAAGGCCTTGTCGGCCTCTTTGATGCGAAGATACTTCTTTCGAAAAGTGGTCCTCTCTCCAGAAATTTTAAGATTTGAGGGCTCCACCTTTGCCAAAAGAATTTGAGCGCAGGAGGTCACCACAGAAAGTGGCGAAGCCGTGGACACGGAGACTGAAAATGTCACCATCAAAAGCAACAGAAAGCTCAATGACTTTTGAATCCCTCTCAGTTCCACATGATTCTCCTTCTGATCTGAAGGAAGTTCAAAATTCCTGCCAGCTCAGCCACGGGCCAAACGGGTTGGAAGTTCAATCTGTACCACTGCCGATCGAGGCATGGCATTGCCTCCATCGGGCCAATGGCTTGTGGGGGTCTTATAGGAAGGAGATTTCTCCCCGGGATGTTGAACCGAAAGAAACAAGGTTCGGCCATCGGGCGAAAAGACAGGTCCGGTCAATTCCGATCCCACGGGTCCTGATGCCACTCGATGGGCTTTTCCCGCACCCGCTCCTTTTAAGGGCAGATAAAACAACGAATTGTTTTTCATAAACTCATAGGGAGCTTTGTTGATGGATTTGTTAGAAATATCTGTTGTGAACCAAAGGTCTCCCTGAGAATCAAAGGCCAAATTGTCTGGACAGGCAAAGCCTGTTTCCTCACCACCCGACAAAAACGTAGACGCATCAAATTCCAAAGAACTGGCGTCGCTATTCTTTTCCTGAATTTTTAAAAGGGATCCAAAGGAATTGCCTCGACTCAAGTTGTTGGTCAAAGCCACAATCACATCACCACTCACAGGGTGAATTTCAATGTCCTCGGGTCGATCAAGCGGAGTCGCGCCCACAATTTTCGCAGCCTCTCGCGTGCGGATCAGCATTTCCAAAGAAGAAGAAAACTTCTTCTTCAATCGTGGATCTGAATCCAAATCCAAAGGAAGCCACCGACCTTGCTCTAACGAAGCCACATAAAGCTTTCCACTTTTTAAAGAGGTCGGAGAATCCGAAATAAATTTATAAAGGTGTTCATCCTCAGTGTCATCGCCGCTGTAAACCACCAGCTGGCCAGATTTTGATACTGTACATGTCGCGCACTCGTGGGCGAATCTTCCAAGCCCTGTGTGTTTGACCGCCTCTCCCGTCCACGGGTTTACTTCGACCACCCAACCATAATGCTCCGGCGGACGCGGAAAAAACTTAGACCAACCATATTTGTCCGCTTTTTTTCGGTCCCAAACTCTTTTGCCCGAATTTGTAAAGTAAACCTCTCCGACAAAGCCATCGTAGTTTTCCTCACAGGTCAAAATATGACCCCAAGGCGTTTTTCCCCCGGCGCAGTTGGCAAGAGTTCCAAGAGCCTTTGTCTTGCCGGCGACTTTTTCTCCATTCGAAAACGGAATAGGAGTGAAAGCATCAATACGACGGTTGTAGATAGAATGGCGGTCCCAATCCCACTGGGAACCTTTTGCATCCACTTTAAAAAGACTGCCGCCCACCAAATGCATTTCTTTTTGCACCTGTGAACGGGTCCTTTCGCCCAAGCTCTCTACCTGACTTGCAAAGTAAGGATCCACATATTCGTGGTTTACCCACATCACTAAGGATTTTGAATTCTTTAAAGGAGCCCATTGAATGTAATCGTTGTTGAAACCAAACAGCTCGCCTTTTGAATTGAGCGGGTCTCCCCAACCAATCAACACTTGGCTTTTAAAGCCCTCGGCAAGGGCTAAGGAATCTGTATTTGTGGGGGCTAGAGGAGTAAATGCCTTGCCGCTCACCCAGGATTCAAGAGTGGAGCAAGAAACCAAGCCTCCACCCATGAGGCTGAGGCCAGCGGAAGCACCTAAGAATTCAAGGAGCTGTCTTCGATTGATTTTCATAGGTCTTAAACATAAGACCCAGACTTGATTTTTTCTACGATAATTTTTTCCAGAATTTGTGGATCCTTAGGGTCCACACTAAATACAGCCTGCTGTTCGCAACGCTTCTTTTCTTTGACCAACCATCTCAAAATGTCTGCCAGTCTTTTGTTCTTTTTGTCTTGAAAGAAGGGGTCATTTTGCAAAGCATCTTTCGCTTTCTTCAAAGAGCGAGCCTCCGAGGAGTCCTTTTCGCTGACGTTGTAGCAAAGCAAATCATATTTTTTTACATCTTCCGGAAGAACACCCAAAAAGCGAACTTCTGGGGCAGAGAAGTCTGAGTTTCGAATCAAACTGGCTGCTGACCCGGCTTTTAATGTACGGAAAATGTTCTGCAAGGTGTACGCATCCAGATCTCCGTAAAAGTACATAGGCACATTCAGCTGATCTTGCAAAGTTTTACACCAGCCACGCACTCCGTTTGAGGGCACACCCTGCGCACCGATAATGATGCAGTTGTGTCTTTTGTGCATGCCGTTGGCAACCAAAGTGTTGGCCGTACCTTCTGATTCAATGACCAAACAAAAATCCACCTTGCCTTTTTTCGACTTCACCTTGAACTGCTGAGGCTTGTTCTTCGGCTGAAACGGAGTGGTACCCAGCGTGCTCAAATCCACAACTGCCTGCTCACCCTCTGCCAAAGTTTCTGTGACCACCAAGTTTTGCGAGTAGGTTTGCCCCCCACGATCGTTGGCAAAACAGTTCATCTCTTCCCGATAGACTTCCAACATGTCCCCAATAAAATCGATAATCGCATCACTTTCGGGCTGATCATCAAAATCCAAAGGTTTCAAGGTGGGGTTGCTCCGAACCAAACCTTTTGAAACGTAATAAAGTTCACGTTTTGTATTGGTGGCGCCGGACTTCAAATTCCCAAGCAAGATCTCAAGCATAAAAACCGTACGTGCCATCTTCTGAACCGAAGACACGTTCAACTCGGTCTTTACCACTTTGTCCCCTGGAGTGAGAAAACCCACCTTCGGGTCATAAATGGAGTTGTCCAAAGAGCACTTCACCGCGTGAAGAACAGGCCTCTTTGCTTTTTCTAAATCGGAAAGCATGGATTCACAAAGTTTCTTAGCTTCTTGAGGAATGTCTTTTTTTGAATGTCTTACTTTAAATTTTGCCATGGATGTCACCTATTTCTTTCGCGCCGGAGATTTCTTAGAAGGAGAAGCCGCTTTCTTTGTCGTTTTCGCAGCCACCTTTTTGGTTGTTTTTTTGGTGGCCTTCTTTGCAACTTTTTTGGTCGACTTTTTCATTGCTGGAAAGCCGGACTCTTCGTCTTCTGCGCTGGCTGCATCTTCATCACCAAGAAGCTCTTTTTCCTTGGCCTTTAAAACTTTCAGTTTTTCTTCGGCCTCTTTGAGTGCCTCTTCTGCCGTGTCTGTGTCTCGACCCAAGAGCTTCTGCAAGCCCTCTTCAGCTCTTTGCTCACGAGCTTTGGACGCATTGACGATTCGAACCAAGCCTTCCACCAAAATGGGGCCAAACTTTTCGATGTGCTGAAGTTTGCGCTCTAAATCTGCGGCTTTACTTTCGGCACGGATGTGTCGGGACAACTTCTGCCCGGCCTGCATCAAGGCTCGGCGGATTTCTTCCACCAGCTCATCACTGCCATCAATGGTTTCTTTGGAGGCATTTTTAAATTTGATAAAGGGCGAAGTCACACTCACCGCAAAAACATAAGGACCTGTGGGTAAAGAGGACTTTTGTTGATTCAGTCCATAGGACCGCCAATTCACAGACTCCACAGATCGCGTGATGGCACAGGCGCCTTTATCAAACTGCAAAGGAACTCGGTTGGCAAATCTCAACAACTGAACCGGAGATTCTTTTTCTTCTCCGCCACCGCGATTGAGAAATCGGGCAATCGCCACCTCTACCACCACTGGCTTGAAGTCACAAATTTTAGGTCTACGCGTAACCACACTGAAAAAGTCCACTTCTCCAAGCCGCTGAATGCTTTTGGAAAGGCCCTCTTCTCCCACGGTCAACACCGACCGTGTGGTGGGCGCCATCAACTCCACCTCTTGAAGAATCTGATAAATCTTTTTGAAGTTGGCTTCCGAAATGGCCGTCAAAGGTTTCGACACCAAGTCTTTGGGCATTCCCTTTTTCACCATGTCTTTGATGACTGCATCGGAAATCCGCGAAAATCCCTTTTTCAAGAAATTGTTCAAAGGCATTTTTCCAAAAAGAGCGGCGTGAGTCATAAATTCACCCAGCTTCATGGTGTGAGGGTGAGGAAGAGTGCTTGGTGGAACGTGTGGAATTTCATCCGATACACTTTCAACCACCACGGGCGGATCTTCCAACAGCTCATAGCTCAATGAAAGGTGGGGGTTCACCAAAGTGGTGCCCTCGAGATAGGTCAAAATCCCACCATCGCCATTCAATTGAATGCGACCATCAATGCGAAACTCCACCCGAAGTCCATGGTCACGGTCCCAATCCACAGAAGTCTTATTTTTAAAAAGACCTTTGTTTCCTTTGATATCCACGTCGACCGTGCCTTGCACGGCCTTTTTCATGCGTGTGGTTTTGCTGGTGACTTTCACTCCCGCCGCATTGGTCAACTGCGCCCAAGTGGTGGCCGCGGAGATTCCAATCCCCTGTTGCCCCCGAGAACAGCGCCCACGACCAAATTTGGAGGAAGCCAAGTACTCTCCAAAAACCTTTGGAAGGTCGTCGGCTTCTAGGCCGGGTCCGTTGTCGTCCACAACAATTTCAACCAAATCGGTATTTTTGGAAGAGCCCGAACCCACTTTTTTAATGGACACAAATAGTTTTGGAGAGATGCCGGCGTCTTCGCAGGCATCTAAAGAGTTGTCGACCGCTTCCTTCAAAGTGGTCAAGACCGCTTTAAATGGAGAGGAGAACCCCACCTGTTGGAGGTTTTTTGCAAAATATTCGGCAGTACTGCTGGATGTGATCTTTGCCACGAATTCTCAGACCTTTCGCTCAGATGTTCTTAACTCGATGCTTTTAACAATATAGTCTTAAAGATTATTGAGTATCAATTCCGCGACTGTCAGGTTTTTTTTGCGGGAATTACATTCCTTACAACAAACGACCACGTTTTTCTTGGTGGTTCGTCCGCCTCTGGAGATGGGAATCAGGTGATCCATGGTCAGTGCGGCTTTGCCGAATTTTTGACCACAATGATAGCAAACGCCCTTGCCCAAGCGATTTCGCCACCATTGAGAGCCTCGCAGCTCCCGCGCCTTGGCGCGTTCCCGACGGACGTGTGAATCCTCTGAGCTTTCTCGATATTCCCATGACATGGATATTGACATACCACATTATCAATGGGAGGGAAAGAGTCTATGAGCCCTCAAGAAATGAAAAAGCGCCTGGAAGCCCAATTTCCCAATGATAAAGTGGACGTGATGGATTTGACCGGTGGTCAGGATCATTACGAAGTTTATGTGAAGAGTGCCCAGTTCGAAGGACTGAGCCGCATTGAACGCCATCAAAAGGTTATGGAAATCTTTTCAGAAGAGCTGAAGACGGGTGAAGTCCATGCCCTTTCTATTCGTACCGAAATTTAAAAGGAGATCCCTATGAATGAAGATCTAAAGAAAAAAATCGAAGACATCATTGCCCAAGACAAGGTGGTTCTTTTTATGAAGGGCACCCCCCAATTTCCACAATGTGGCTTTTCTGCCCGAGCTGTAGCCATTTTGAACGAGCTTGGAGCTTCTTTTGCGTCTTTTAATGTGTTTGATGACGAAAATGTGCGCCAAGGAATCAAAGAGTTCAGCAACTGGCCCACCATTCCTCAGCTTTATATTGATAAGAAGTTGATCGGAGGATCTGACATTATGTTGGAGATGTACGAGACCGGTGAGTTTAAGGAGCTTTTGTAAGATTTTTGATTTTTACTGCCATCGATGATTGAGGCGAGCCTTTGGGGTTCGCCTTTTTTGTTTGTGAATTTTGAGGGCCTTCTTCTCTTCTCTTGGGTTCCTTTCCTTTCTTCTTCTCTTCTTCTCTTCTTCTCTTCTTCTCTTCTTCTCTTCTTCTCTTCTTCTCTTCTTCTCTTCTTCTCTTCTTCT
>MDTC01141845.1_pt1 | contig 21066 bp, 21 predicted proteins | sample 811181 | NCBI WGS metagenome assembly MDTC01 (sample SAMN05326644, study PRJNA326480) | marine metagenome | isolation source: seawater | place: Pacific Ocean: North | collected 2011 | reverse complement strand
TTTTTTAGCATCAGATGGTGGTGCTTTTGCTAATGGAGAAGATTTTAGAATTGATGGAGGTCTAGTTATTACACCAAGAACAAGACCTGGAGCTGGATCTCACTCAAAAGAATAATGTTAGATCAATCAACCGCATTATCAGATGTTAAGATTTTAGATTTTAGTCATCTTTTAGCTGGACCATTTGCAACACAAATGCTCGGTGACTATGGTGCAGAAGTTTATAAAATTGAACGCATTCATGTTGGAGATGATTTTAGGCGTTGGAATTTTTTTAATAAAAAAGTTGGAGGTTATTCATCTGCAAGTTACATGGCCTGGAACAGAAATAAAAGATCAATAGCGCTAGATATAAGAAAAGATGAAGCAAAAAAAATTATTTATAAAATGGCTGAGTCTTGTGATGTGGTCATTCAAAATTTTAGACCAGGTGTTATGGCTAAAAGAGGTTACGGATATGAAGATTTTAAAAAAATAAACCCAAAAATTATTTATTGTAGTGGATCTGGTTATGGTGAGTCTGGTCCTTATTTAAATAAACCTGGTCAAGATTTGTTATTACAAGGTATTTCTGGCCTAGCTAAAAATACAGGAAGATCCTCTTATCCACCGACTCAACTTGGAGCTGGAATAGCAGATCAACTAGGCTCTCTAAATATGGTTATTGGTATATTGTCAGCACTACATTACCGTAATCGATCAGGAAGAGGTCAGGAAATTAAAGTTGATTTAATGAGTGCTCTTCTTCAACATCAACTTCAAGAATTTGTTGCTGTGTTAAACCTGAACCAAGAATTTGAAAGACCTGAAAGTGGTGTTGGTCATCCGGGCTCTGGTGCTCCTTTTGGAATTTATAAAACCAAGGATGATTATATAACTATTGCTGTAGCATCACTTGAAGATTTATCAGAAATTTTAGAGGATGATGGATTAAAAAAATATAGTGAAGGACCCAGTGGAGCAATGGGATCTGATCTTCAAATTAAAAAAAGAGATGAAATTTTTCATTATATAGAAAAGCTTACTAAGAATTTCACGACTGACTTTCTAGATAAAGAATTATCCAAAAAAGGATGTTGGTCTGCTCCTTTGAAAACTCATAAACAGGTTTATGATGATCCTCAAGTCAAACACATAGGTATGTTTAGCACATTTAATCATGATAATTATGGAGAAGTAAAAACTGTTTCTCCAGCAGTGAAAATGAGTGAAACTCCAACTAAAATTTCAAGACCTGTACCAATGATAGGTGAGCATGGTTTTGAAATATTATCTGAATTTGGGTACTCAGATGAAGAAATTAAAAATTTTATTAAAAATGAAATTATGTCAATTGAAAAATCATGAAGGAAGTACACCACTTAAATTGGGAAGGTGGACAAATTGAAATTGATACATTGGGTTGTAAAATGTTACCCACATTTAACCTCGATGGACAGAAAGTGAAACCTCTTCATGAGCCAGAATGGCTTGAAGATGAATCAAGTCAATTTAATTCTCTTCCAGGAATACTTCAAAATCTTAAGGGAGAATTTCCATGTGTTCCATTTGGTATTAATTCTCCTGTAGAAGAACTGAAGCATGATTGGCAGTCTTCCTATTCAGAAAAACCTTATGTTGTAAATGAACCTCATGGATATTGCTCTAACAAGAATTGGGAATTAATTGATAAGAATTCAAATAAGTTAGAATTTAAAATAAATTATCCTGAAAATGATTTAGTAGATTATCTAACAAGATCGATTCAAGTTAATGATAATGATCCTAATCAAATTATTTGTAATCTTCAAATATATGTAAAAGAAGATTGTGAATTACCAATTGGTTTACATCCCATGCTTCGTATACCAAAAAATAAATCTAAAATAAAAATTATACCAGGTAATTTCAAATTTGGTCTCAATTATCCTGGCTTAGTTTTAAAAGATAAAACTCTAGGAGCTATTGGGAAAGAATTTTCAAGTCTAGAAAAAGTTGAAGGGTTCGATGGAAAGTATAAAGACCTTTCACAACCTCCGTTTGATGGTAATTTTGAAGATCTTTTTCAATTGTGTGGAGTTGATGGAAAAATGTCATTAGAAAATTATGAAGAAAATTATAAATTTGATTTTGTATGGAATCCTAATCACTTTAATTCAGTTCTGATGTGGGTGAGTAACAAAGGTAGAGAAGAATATCCATGGAACAGTAATCATGTAACTATAGGTTTCGAACCAATTACATCTGCTTTTGGATTATCAACTCATGTATCAAAAAATTCTAATAATCCAATTGTTAAAAGAAATATTCCAACAGCTATAAAACTGTATAAAAATAAGCCTCTTGTAACTGAATATTCATTTTCAATTTGTAAATTATAAATGAAACTTTCATCAAAATTTAAATCTTTAAATTATCTATCGACATTAGTTAAAAATAATACTTCTATTGGAATAGGCGGGCATCATTTTGCAAGATTACCAATTGCATTAATAAATAGTTTATTAAATAAAAATCCTAAAAATTTAGAATTTATTAGTTGGTCAGGTGGTTTAGCTTTAGAGCTTTTTCTTCAAAAAAATGCAGTAAAGAAAATTCAAATTTGTTTCTCAAGTTTAGATATTTTTGGACTTGCTCCTATATTTAGAAAAACTTGCGAAAATAAAAAAATTGAAGTTATCGATTGGTCTGCACTTGGATTAATAAAAGCATTACGTGCGGGACAACAAAATATTGATTCAGAAATTTTTCAATATCCCTGGGGCTCTGATTTGCCAAAAAAAACAAACTTTTGTAAAAAATTTCAAGATCCAATTTCAAAAAATAAATTTGCTATTGTTGAATCTTTAAAAATAGATAATTTTTTTTTGCATGCCAGTAGAGCTGATGAAGATGGTAATGTAGAAATTCTCGGTCCTCGAGCTTTAGATACAATTATGGCAGGAGCAAGCAAACAAGTAATAGTTACTGTTGATGAAATTGTATCAAGAGATGTTTTAGCTAGAGAAAAAAAAGGAAGCTTAATTTCAAAAAATTTTATTAAAGCTATAGCTCATACCCCATATGGTGCATATCCGACTTCGTCAGTGCCTTATTATATTACTGATTATGAAGATTTAAAAAATTCATTTATGAAAACACCATTAAAAATTGGATCTAGTTTTAAAAAAAATAAAGCATTTGTTACTAAATCTAATAAGTTAAATTCAAAATTTTTCAAAAAGTACCTTTCTAAAAATTATAAGAATTACAAATCTGCAGATAAAATAACAAGTGATGAAATTATGGCTTTTGCATTAGCAAGTGAATACGATAATACCAGCCTTTGTAGTTCTGGGGCTGTATCGCCATTAGCAAATGTTTCATACTTACTAGCTAAGAAATTACATGCTCCTAAATTAATACTTACCACTATGACATATGGACATCATGATGTGAGCTTTAGACCAATGACTTTATCTTTTAGTGAAGTGTTAGATAGAGAAACATGCATAAATTATTGGGGTGGTGATGACTCTTATAGTATTTATTATCAAAATGGACAAATTACCCATGAGGTTATTGGAGCTGCACAGATAGATAAGTTTGGGGATGTAAATAATATAGAGATTAAGAAAAAAAGTGGTGGTTTACTGAGATTGCCAGGTCAAGGCGGTATGGCTGATGTGTCTAATCTGCACCAACATTTTATCTGTTATGTTACTAAACATTCAAAATTAAGTTTTGTTGAAAAAGTTGATTATGTAAGTGCAGGAAGAGGATTATTTAAAGATAAAGATAGAATAAAAGCAGGATTAAAACCAGGTGAAGTAAAAATATTTACCAATCTATGTATTTTTGAAAAAAATAAAAAGACTGGTCTTTTGGAAGTTACAAGTATTCACAAAGGTGTAACAAAAAAAGAAATTGAAGAAAATACTTCATTTAAAATCAGATATAAAAAAGGTTTCAAGACTACAAAATTACCAACACAAAAACATTTAAATATACTTAGAAAAGAAGTAGATCCGCTTAATATTAGAAAGTTAGAGTTTACAAGTGGAGAAGAAAGAATAAAATTATTAGAAGAAATAATAAATAAGGAAAAAAGAATAATTAAAAGTTTATAGTTTAAGGAGGAATTGATGGAACCAATTTTAGACTCAGATAAAGCAAAAGTTTATTTCGATGGAATATTTTCTAAACCAAGATTACAACACCCTGAAGGTGTCGCACTTGATAATGAAGGTTATGTTTATTGTGGAACAGAAAATGGTGAAATAATGAAAATTGATAAAGATAAATCAAAAATGGAGTGCCTTGCTAACAGCGGTGGATTTATCTTAGGAATAGCAATTGACTCAAATAAAAATGTATATGCATGCGAAATGAAAGAAGCAGCTCTCTACAAATACGATAGTGTAAATAAGTCGTTTACTGAATTTGCTAAGGGACCTAAAATTCCAAATTATCCTGTAATTGATTCTAAAAGAAATTGTATTTATGTTTCTGATAGTTTTGGGTTTAATGAAAAGGGTGTTGGTCTTTATAAGTTTGATTTGACAAATGGAGATGGTGGACCGTGTTCAGAAGAATTATTCAATTTTGCAAATGGTATGTGCTTATCTCCAGATGGAAATTTTTTATATGTTGTTGAGTCATTTCACCCGTGTGTATCTAGATTGCCGATTAATGATGATGGTACCTTTGGAAAAAAAGAAATTTTTACTGAAAACATATCAACAGTTCCAGATGGTTTAGCTTTTGACAAAGAAAATAATTTATTTATTAGTTGTTATGAGCCTTCTAGAATTTATATTGCTGATCAAAGTGGTAAAACGAGACTTCTCATTGAAGATAAACATTGTACAACAATGGCTCATCCAACAAATATAGCAATTTCTAAAGATGGTAATACTATGTACACTGCAAATTTAGGAAGGTGGCATATTACTGAAATTGATATTTCTAGTTTATATAAATAAAATTTATGCGGATCTGTTCGATAGGTGAATGCATGATAGAGTTTTCAAATACTGAAAAAGATATTTTTAAACTTGGATATGCAGGTGATACTGCTAATTCAGCAATTTATCTTTCAAGGTTAGGTGCAAATTCATCTTACATTACAACTCTCGGTGAGGATTATTTAAGTAAGAAAATGATTAATTTTTTAAAAAAGGAAAATGTTAAAACTCACAATATCCATTTCAATAAAAATAAAACTGTTGGTTTATATGTAATTCAAAATAATAAGAAAGGAGAAAGAAATTTTTTTTATTGGAGGTCAAATTCTGCTGCTAAAACATTATTTCAGAATGTAAATTTTAATATTTTATTTAATCAAATCTCTAAATACGATGCAATTTATTTTTCAGGTATTACATTGTCTATTTATGATCAAAAAAGTAACAATAAATTTTATAAGCTTTTAAAATTATTAAAAAGTATAGGTATTAAAATTTATTTTGATTTTAACGTTAGGTTAAATAATTGGAAGAATAAAAAAATTGCTAAGGAAACAATAATTAAATTTAGTCGCATTGCAGATCTTATTTTTATGACAAAAGAAGATTTAAAAAATTTAGGTTTAATAAACCATAACAAAATTATCAAAAAAAATTTTTATAATAAAATTGTTGTATTTAGATTGGGCAACGGTGTAATAAATGTTTATAATAAAAATAATTTGGAAAAATCTAAATTTTATTTAAATAAAAAAGTAAAAGATACTACTGGATGTGGGGATGCATTTAATGCTTGCTTCATTTTTAATTTTTTTAATAATAAAAAAATTAAAGAATGTTTAAAATTATCCCATAAGCTTGGAAAAGCTGTTGCAAATTATAAAGGTGCAATCATTCATAAAGATTATTTTAAATTAAAGTATTATGAAAATTGAACTAATAGAATCTATTAAGAAGCAGAAAATATTACCAATAATTGGTAAAGGTTCCGAAATTGAAATAACAAATAAATTTAACAGACTTGTCTCTGATAAGTATAATATTATTGAGATTACATTAAGAAGTGATGTTGCATTGAAAACTGCAATAAAGCTTAAAAAACAAAACCCAAATATAAAGATTGGATTAGGATCAATTAAGTCACTATCAGTCTTTGAGGAAGTTGCTAAATCAAAATTTGATTTTTATATTTCACCAGGCATAAACAATAAATTTTTAGAATTTTCAAATAATAATAATATTAATTTTTTGCCAGGTGTATCAACTCCTTCAGAAATATTAACTGCTATAGAGTATAATTTTAAAATTTTAAAATATTTTCATTCTGAAAAAAATGGAGGTTCAAAATCTTTGAAATTTTTAGATGAAATTTTTAATGATATAAAGTTTATACCAACAGGTGGTATCAATCGAGAAAATATGAGTAGCTATTTTGAACTCAATAATGTTATAGCAATAGGATCAACTAGTATTTAAAATAAATATGGTAAAATTTAAGTATATTATAGAATTTATTTAACTGCTCCTAGTGTTAATCCTCGAACTAAATTTTTTTGAAATATTATTAAAAGTATCATTGGCAGGATAGATGCTAATGTTGCGCCAGCTGTAATGTACCCCCATAGTATTTGTCTTTCAGTGATAAATCTTGCTACACCAACTGGTGCAGTAATAGCTTCTTTCCTTGTGAAAATATATGCAATTAGAAATTCATTCCAAGACATAATAAAACAAAACACTAAAGTAGCAAAAATGCCTGGACGAATTAAAGGAACTATTATTTTGAAAATTACTCCTGTAGTAGAACAACCTTCAACATAAGCGCTCTCATCAATTTCTTTTGGAATTTCATCCATAAATGATTTTATCATCCAAATAGCAAATGGAAGATTAATAATTATATATAAAATTGGTAAAGCTATAAAAGTATCAACTAATCCTAACTTAGAAAAAATTATAAATAAAGGTATTGCACCAACTATAGGTGGTATCATTCTAATACTTAAAAACCACATCAATAGATTAATACCTCCAGTTTTATATCTTGACATACTGTATGCTGCTGGAAAAGCTAATAATAAAGTAAATAGAGCATTTAATGTAGACGCAATTGCTGAATTAAGAATTTTTTTTAGAAACCCTGAGTCATCACTCATAATGTACCAATAATTTTCAAATGAAATAGAAAAAAACCATTTTGGAGGTATTGCAAAAATATCAACTGTGTTTTTTAATGATGTTACTACCATCCAGTAAATTGGAAACATGAAAAAAATAAAAAATATTACAAGCAATATAACTCTTATAATCAATTCAGTTCTAGAAATTTTTCCTATCATTCTCTCTCAAGCATCCTTTTCATAATTTTAATTAAAATTAAAGCTAGTATAGTTGCAATAATAATCATAATTACTGACATTGCTGCCGCTAAACCTAATTGATTTTGATAAAATGCAGTTTTCCAAATATTATATCCTAAAACGTAAGTGCTACCCCCAGGTCCTCCTCTTGTAACTATGTAAATAATGTCAAAAGCTTTAAAAGCATCTAGGGTTCTGAAAAGCAGAGCAACTGTAAAAATTGGAGCTATAGAGGGGAAAGTAACGTGTCTAAAAATTTGAAATCTATTTGCACCATCAACTGTAGCAGCTTCAATAGGTGTAGGATCAACAGTATCTAAACCTGCTTTTATAATTAACGTAGTAAATGGAGTCCATTGCCAGGTATCAATAATAACAACAGACCAAAAAGCATTTTGAGGAGTTCCTAACCAATTAATTGCTCCTATTCCCACAATTTCAAAAAGATAATTTAAAATTCCTAAATCATAGTTAAACATAAATTTCCAGATTAAGCCAACAACTACAGGTGAAATAAAAACTGGTATCATAAATGGTAGTGTAAAATAATTTGTGATTCTTGTTTTAGTAGATAACAAAATAGCTAATAAAGTACCCAACGAAATTTGTATAGAAACCCCAACTACCATTAATTTTACTGTTACTGATAATGACTCTATAAAAGTAGGGTCTTGAAATAAATATGTAAATTGGCCAAAACCTAAAAATATTCTTGGAAGAGTTGGTGAGATTGGCCAGATATATGAACTAACATATAATAAATATAAAAATGGATAAATAGTAAGTAGCAGCAGAACAAGAACTGCGGGTACAACCATATAAAGCGGGTAATTTTTTACCCGCTTTATGTTAAAGATTTCAATTATTTTGTTTTTCACTCACAAAATGTAAATTAATTTGGTTTTGGTCCTGTCGCTCCAGGATTGTAACCTCCCCTTTGAGCTTGAACATAAACTTGTTGAGCACCTTTCAATAAAGTAGACTCAGGATCTTCTCCAAGCATAACTTTATGAAAATATGTTTCCATAGTTTTTTCAATTTCAGGCCAAGGTCTATAAACACCAAAACCAGTATATCCTTTCAATATATCCATTAGTAATGGATAAAATGGATATTTTGCAACTACCGTTGGATCATTTGCTGTTGAAAATCTTGCAACTGAACCTCCGTTCATTGCATAGTCAACACCTCTATCTTTTCCAGATAAATATTGAATTAGCTGAAAAGCTGCATCTTTATTTTCTGATTGAGAAGATATGCCTTGAACCCAACCACCAAGTGCTGAGAAGCGGCCTTCTGGTCCTCCAGGAGTTGCGCAGAATGCAACTTTATCACTAACTGCTGATGAGTCTGGATCAAGTACATACGGCATGTATGCATTCCAGTTAACAGTAAATGCAGCATTGCCTTGAGCAAATGCAGTATTTGCTTTATCAAAATCATAATCTAAAGCATCCGCAGGCATATAATCCATTAACTTTTTCATCATTTTAGAAGCAGCAACTGTTGGTGGCTGATGCATTTTTGGAAATAAATTTCCATCCGTCCATGAGTCAGGTGTCCCTGCACCATAACCGGAATTCATCGCCATAAAACTTGATAAGAAGTTTCCACCCATCGCCATAGGAAATGCTAAAGGATCCATATCAGGATGATTTGCTTTAATTTTTCCTGCAGCTTCATAAAGCTCTTCATATGTTGATGGGCAAGAATCATATCCTGCTTCTTCAAACAAATCAGTTCTATACATAGCTAAATAAACATCAAATTTATATGGTAAAGCCCATAATCCTTCAGTGTTAGGTGAGCTTGCAAGTCTATATCTGCCATAAACTTCTTGAACAGCCATAGGTATGTCATCCATATCATAATTTGGATCAGCAAGTTCACTACTCATGTAGGATGTCATATCGTCAACAAGTCCGCCTTCAATATAGTTACCTGCCCATAAGTAAGCCCAAGTTACAACATCATAACTTCCATTTCCTGCAGCGTAATCTGCTTGGTGCTTTGCAAGAAGATCAGTCCACGACTCATCTATTACTTCTACAGTAGCACCTGTAATATTTTCAAATTCCTTTGCCATTACTTTTGCAGCATCAGTAGTAGGTCCTGTATGTGAAGTCAGTACCAATGTAGTACCACTCCAATCTCTCAACCAGTCTGAACCAGCAGCAAGAGGAGGCAAAGCATTCGCAATACCAAAAGGTATAAGTAGAGTTGCACTCACTACACCCAATAATATCTTTCTAAATTTTTTCATTATAACCTCCCTATTTTAATGAAATATCAAAATATCTTACAGACTTTGCTACTCTCTTCAATATAAATTTACATATAAAAATAGCTTTTAAATATAAATAATTAGATAAAAAATCCCTTAAATTCAATTATTCCTTAATTTTTGAGTATTTTTTGAATTATCATATAATAAGAGTTATACATAAAAAATGAAAAATTATTACTTCAATAAAAATTTAGAGTTTTCCATTGAAAATGAAAATAAACAAAAGACTCTTAATCCAAATCAAGTAAGAATAAGAATGAGAAACTGTGGTATATGTGGTTCTGATATTCACTATTTTTTATATGGTGAAAATGGCGGGAGAAAAATACAAGAACCTCTTATTCTTGGTCATGAAGCTGCTGGGGAAATATTAGAGGTAGGAAGTAACATAAAGCATTTAAAAGTAAGTGATCGTGTTGCTATTAATCCTGCTTTGTATTGTAATACATGCAATTATTGTAAAGGACAAAAATTTCATCTGTGTGAAAATGTTTTATTTTTTGGAAGTGCAAGTAAAATGCCACATACTCAAGGAGCATTTAGAGAGCAATTTATAGTGGATAAAGATCAATGTCATTTGCTAGATATTAGCACTTCATTTGAGGAAGCTGCATTTGCTGAACCTTTTGCTGTAGCATTGCATGCTGCTGAATTTGTTCATTATAAAAATAATCCAAAAGTACTTATTTCTGGTTGTGGTCCTATCGGACTTTTATTATTAAAAGTTTTACTAAATAAAGTTTCTGAAAAAAATATTTATGTACTAGACATTAATGACAACGTATTAAAAAGGGCAAAAAAAATAGGTAATATAAATACAATCAATATAGGTAATAATCCAAGTTTTGTTAAAGAATATATTAATTACTTTGATGTTAGCTTTGAAGCATCAGGACATACAAATTCAATTAACAATATAGTGGAGTTAAGCAAAAGGGGCGCAGATATCATTCAGGTTGGAAATATGCCAGGAGGCTTGATTGAGATTAACTATAATAAGGTTATGATTAAAGAGCTCAAAATTCAGGGATCATATAGGTTTACTTATGAATTTGATAAAGCTGTAAAAAAAATAAACAAAAAGGAATACGATTTTAAAGACATTTTAACACACAAATTCAAATTAGAAAATTGTGCAGAGGCAATGAAAATAGCAAGCGATAAAGATAAGTCTATTAAAGTTCAGGTTTATAATTAATCTTTAATTTTATAAAAATTTTCTTGAGATTTCATTAAAGCATCTATTAATCTCATAGTGTCTATAGTGTCTTCAACAGAAGTTTCTAATATATCATCTTCTTTAAAAATAAATCTCTGTAAATTTGACATTGTCCCTTCAAATGCATCTGGAAACCAGTTACCTGTAAGTTCTATCTCTTCCCAATCACTATTTTTAGTTTTTATTTCAAAACGATCTTTTTCAAAATTTGGATAATTCAACATTGAACCTAGTGTTATATACGCTACCCCTTCTGTTCCCTCTACTTTTACAGTAGCATCTTGTTTTTCTTCACCAAACTGATAGCAATGATTTAATGATAATGCACATCTTAAATCTTGAGAGTATTTAAGAATGGCTGTTGTTTTACTATCTGATAAATTTGGATATTTTGGATGTGAATTTGAGTGCGCAAAAACTGCTTCTGGCATCCCAAATATTGAACGTATTAAATCAAAATAATGAATTGAATTATAAGGTATCTCAACTCTATCTAATTTTTCTAAAAAGGGCCACAAATGCCAGGGTAGGTAATATGAATAATGAAAATCAATATCAATTACTTTACCTAGTATGCCTTTATTGATTGCATCTTTTAAGCATAGCATCATAGGACTGAAGCGAAGTTGAAAGTTTAAAGCTGCTGTAATATTATTTTCCCTACAAACATTTAAAATTTCTTTAGCATCTCTAAGATTTGAGCCCATTGGTTTTTGAAGTAAAGCATAAGAATTGTTTGGCAATTTTTTTACAATAGATAAAAGCTTATCAGCTGGTACTGCTATATCAAATACTATCCCATCATTATTAATTGTCTCATCAATGCTATTATAAACTTTAGGAATATCAAAATCATTTGCTAAACTTTTAGCAGTTTCCATATTTACATCGTAGACACCTTGAAGATTAAGATTTAATTTTTTATATGATGGAATATGAGCATTACGAATTATGCCTCCAGCACCAATAAATATAACAGGAAGACTTTTTGAGGGAGCTTCCCATTTTTGTTTAAGTTGATAATCAATCATATAACTAAATATACTCTCATAATTTCAAATTTTATTCAACAATCAATAATAAAATTTTTGCATATAAATATCAGTTTTATATATAAATTGATTGAAACTATTTTTGAAGCGTGTAAGATATTTTAAATGTATAGTGGACAAATAACAGACCCTCATCAACATCTATGGGATTATAAATTTAAATATTCTCATGGGTGGTTGCAAATTGATAGCCATCCCTGGACTGGAGATTGGACAATGTTAGCTCACAACTATTTAATAGAAGATTATCTAGAAGATATTAAAAATCAAAATGTTACAAAAAGTGTACATGTAGAAGCTGAATGGAATGATAATCCTGGTGCGTGGGGTGAAACAAAATGGTTAAATGAAATTAACAGGGAATATAATTATCCTAATTCAATTGTAGGCCATGTTAATTTATCTAATGAAGATGCTGAGCATGTTATTAATAAACATCTTGAAACCTCCAATTTATTTGTGGGTATTAGACACAATCAATTTAATCATGACAAAGATAAGGATTTTATATTTTCAGAGATAAATAATATGCAATCTGATATTTGGCTTAACAATTTTAAATTACTAAAAAAATATAATCTATCTTTTGATCTAGGTTGTTTTTATAATCAACTCATAGATGGTTCAAATATAGCTAAGTTAAATCCTGATGTTTCAATTATTCTAAATCATGTAGGTCAACCAATTAAAAGGGATAAGGAAGAATTTGATAGGTGGAAACATGGTATTAAAACAATATCAAAAAATCTAAATGTTAATTGCAAACTTTCAGGAGTTACTATGACTGATCACAATTGGACAAATGATAGTATAAAAGAAATATTTGATTATGTAATTGACTGTTTTGGTATAGAAAGGTGTTTAGTAGCTAGTAATTTTCCAGTAGATAAACTTTTCGGAAGTTATGATAAGATATATAATGCTTACAAAGAAGTATTAAGTGTGTATTCTGAAGACGAAAATAAAAAACTTTTTCAATTAAACTCAAATAGAATATATAAAATCAATTAATTCAAATGAAAAATAATGGAGTAGCTTTAATTACTGGAGGAGGAACTGGAATCGGTTTATCCATTGCAAAAAAGTTACATGCAATGAAAAAAACAGTTGTTTTAGTGGGAAGAAGAAAAAATAAATTATTACAGGCAAAAAAATTACTTAAATCAAGATGTTACATTTTTGAAAATGATATTTCAGATTTAAATTCTATTCCCATTTTAGTTAACAATATTGAAAAAAAAATTGGACCAATAGATATTTTAATTAATAACGCAGGCATGCATTTAAGAAAAATTGCTATAGAGACTACAGATGAAGAATGGAAAAATGTTATAGATACAAATTTAAATTCCGTTTTCTCTCTTTCAAGAGAGTGTGCAAAAAAAATGATACGGCGAAAAAAAGGTAATATTATTCTAGTTGGATCAGTAACTACAATTATGGGCCTTCCTGATGTAACAGCATATGCAACGTCTAAAACGGCTTTATCAGGTTTAGCTAGAACTTTAGCTATTGAACTTGGTAAATACTCAATCAATGTTAATTGTATCTGTCCAGGTTTTATTAAGACTGCAATTTTTGCACGTGTAAGAAAGAAAGATCCCAATCGATTCAAAAAAATATTATCCAGAACCCCTCTTGATCGTTTTGGAAAGGTTGAAGATATATCCAATGTTGTAGGTTTTTTATGTTCCTCTGAAGCAGAATTTATTACTGGAACTACTTTGCCAGTTGACGGAGGTTTTCATAGTAGTTTTTAAATTTAATGATTAAAAGATACAAAACTGCACTAATCTCAGGGGCGGCGAGTGGTATTGGTCTTAGTATTTTAAAAAAATTATCAAAAAATAATTTAAAAATTTATGCATTAGATAAAAACAAAAACAAACTTATTAAAATTTGTAAAGAAACTAATTCTATACCAATACATTTAGATCTATCTGATGTAGATCTATTATATTCTAAATTATCTAAATTAAATGTTGATATTTTAGTTAGTAATGCCGGAATTGGTAATGGAATAATGGGTTTATTAAAATCTTCAAAGAAAGATATTTTAAATTCAACAAAAATTAATTTTGAGTCAGTATTACACTTATTAAAAATATTAGTTCCAAAAATGGTTAAAAAGAGAAATGGGCATATATTTTTAATTGGATCAATAGCAGGTTTGTACCCAACAGACTCAGTTATTTATAGTAGTCAAAAAACAGCCATACATAAAATTGCCCAAAGTCTTAGAATTGAATTAAGCGGTTCTAGAGTTAAGGTAACAGAAATCTGTCCAGGCAGAACTAAAACTTCTTTTGGAAATAAAATTTTTTCAAATAAAAAGTTACAAAAAAATTTTATGAATTCTTTTCAGGTTTTAGAACCAGAGGATATTTCTAATGCAGTTTATTTTTCACTTAATACTAAATGGAAAACAAATATTAGTTTAATTGAAATTTTGCCAACTGAACAATCACCAGGGGGTATTCCTATTTTTCCAGTAAAGGATCCTATTTTGGAATAATTATACGCAATTGATTAACCCTTTAATATACCCTACTGCATATGCCATACCAGCATGCCAAGGAGCAGCACAATTCAAAGCTGGTGTATGATCAGGAATAATTACACCATTAAAATCATTTTTTTTTAATATTTTTATTATGTTAATCATATTGATATCTCCATCATCCACAAAAGCTTCAACATAATTAGGAATTTTTCCTTTTACATTTCTAAAATGAATGTATCCGATTCTATTTTCTTTTGAAAATTTATCTAAATATTTTTCTAATCCATCCTCTTCCATTTCTTGTATTGAGCCTAGACACATTTCAATTTTATTGTTTGAACTTGTATTTATATTTATAAGCTTTTCATATTCACTTGGGTTTTTTAAAATTCTTCCAGTTTTTCGCATTATCGGAAGTGGTGGATCATTGGGATGAGCTGCTAATGAGACATTATTTTCTTCTGCGATAGGTAAAAGCTGGTTAAGAAAAAATTCAAGTCTTTCCCAAACTTCTTTTTCATCAGTAAAGGGAACAAATTTATTTGGCTCTCCTTCTTTATAACGCATATTCCATATCATTCCATCTGGTATAGGTTCTTGAAAATCTCTAGCTCCTTCAATTAAAGCAACAGATTCTGCTTTTCCTCTAGCAAACTCACCACGCTCCCAACCCCAAACACCAGCCAAACTAAAACAATAACCCATTATGGGTATTCCTACTTTACCCATATTGTTAAGAAGTTTTTTTAATCCTTCAATCTGATCATATTTTTTTGGTCCATCAAGTAAGATATCATACCAATGTAAAGGATTAAAATTTTCAATAGCCTCAAAAATTAATCCATGCTCTTCCATTTCTTTTTTTAAACCACTCAATAATTCAATATCCCAAATAGGTTCATTATCACAAACACCCCAACCATTATTGTCCCCTGATGATATTGTTGGGTTATTTCCTGAAAAATAATTTGTTAAGTGAGCAACAACATGCGTAGCTCCAATTTGATTAACAAAATTATAATTATCTTTGTTTAAAGAGTTTCTGTAAAGTCCGAATCCTATTTTCATAAATAGATTTTATATAATGTTATTGAAATATCAAATCTTTTGTATATAAAATTAATATTCATATTTAAATAATTTTATGAAAAAAAAACTTAAAAAAGTATTTTCAATTAATTTAGAGCCGGGATATAGAAATTATACTGTTAGAGATTTAATAGATATAAAGGGTAAAGTTAAACTTTCTCAAATAATGGTTTCTAATTCTAATGAAGCAAAAGCTGCTGAAGAGGCTGGAGTTGATTTAATACTAGCCAGAGCTGATGATAATTTTCGCTCTATTAGATTGGCAGCTTCTAAAACATTTATAACAGCAGCAATTCCTTTTATAAAATTTTCTTCTAAAGAAAAAATTGTTGATAAAGCTCTTCAGGTATTAGAACTTGGAGCAGATTCCATACATTGTGGTTCGTGGAATTTGAATTTTATGAAATATTTAAATGAATTTAAAATACCATTTCAAGGTCATGCAGGTCTAGTTCCAAGATTATCGACATGGATAGGTGGAGTTAAAGCCTATGGTAAAAATACAAATGAAGCTGTACAACTTTTTAAAAATATAAAAGATATTGAAGACACAGGAGCTTGGGGAATTGAATTAGAGTGTGTCCCAGAGGATCTTGTTGGAGAATTATCAAAAAACACAAATATGTTGACTATATCAATTGGATCGGGAAAAAAAGCAGACGCTCAATTTTTATTTGCAGAGGACATTTTAGGTCTAAGCAGTATTGATTTTCCTCGCCATGCAAAAATGTACAGAAATCTAAAAAAAATGGAAGATAACATGCAAAATGAAAGAGTCAGTGCTTTTAAAGAATTTGTGAATGATGTAAAAAAACATAAATTTCCTCAAAAAAAACACTCAATAAATATTGAAAAAAATGAATTAAATAAGTTTAAAAAAAAATTAAATAAACTAGATTAAACCTATAATGAGTAATGAAAAAATTGAATTAGTTGATGCAAGAGGGGGTTGGACTCCAGGTAAATTAGAATATAAACCTCTTTTTTCATGGCCACCAAAACCTATTGAGCTTATTAAATGGTTATTTAATTATCCTGATGGATTTATTTTTCCATGGGCTATGATACATTTTTCTATTGTCTTAATTAGTTATATTTTTTTTCTTCCATCTTTTGATAAACTTTCAACTTTAAGTTTTGATTGGATTTCTGTTATCTTCTTAAGAAATTTTATTATTTTATTTGTTTATACAAGCTTATGGCATTGGTATCTTCATATTAAAGAAGGTCAAGGAGACACGTATCGTTATAATTTAAGAAAACTTGGAAAAGGAAAACAATGGCTTTTTGGCACTCAGACCCGAGAAAACATGTTTTTTAGTTTATTTAGCGCCGTTCCAATTCAAACAATTTATGAGTCTTTAATGCTTTGGTGTTTTGCTAATGATTATACTTTGTTTCCTATTAAAGATTTTTTTGAGAGTTCTTTTATATTTTTTTATTGTGTTTTATTATTAATTTTTATTCCAATTCTTCAGCACATTCATTTTTATCTAATTCATCGTCTAATTCATTTTAAGCCTATTTATGATAGGGTTCATTATTTTCATCATAAAAATGTTAATGTAGGTCCCTGGTCAGGATTATCGATGCATCCTATTGAACACATATTGTATATTAGTACTATCTTTATCCATTTTGTAGTTCCCTCTCATCCAATTCATTTTATCTATCAGGGTATGCATACAATGTTAGGAGCTCAAAAAGGTCATTCAGGTTATGAAAGATTAGTCGTTGATTCAAAGACTGGCAAATCAATTCCTAGTGCTGGTTATTTCCATTACCTTCATCATAAATATTTTGAATGCAATTATGGAGAGCTTACAAGTCCACTTGATAAGTGGTTTGGTTCTTTTCATGATGGCACAAAAAAAACTCACGAAAAAATTTTCAAAAAAAATAAATTAGCTGAAAATTAAAATAGTATTTACATTAATAAGTTTGGCAGAAATAAAGTAATTATAGGAAAATATGTAATGCATATTAAAGAAAAAATAGTTGCAAGTATAAAAGGGTACCCCTCTTTTATATAATCTTCTATTTTAACATTACTAATTGAACAAGTAGTAAACATTAATGTTCCTACTGGAGGAGTTGCACCCGCTATTGTTAGATTTAATATAAAAACAATTCCAAAATGTACTGGATCAATGCCATAGGAATTGGTGATCGGTACTAATATAGGTGTTAATAATATCAGCGCAGCAGTTCCTTCTACAAACATTCCAAGAATTAATAGAAAAATATTAATTATTAATAATATTGCAAGTGGATTCGATGATATTTCAGTCATAAATTCTGCTAAAATCATCGGTATCCTTTCCCATGTTAAATAATAACCAAATGACGAAGCTGCACAAATTATTAATAGTATTACACTTGTCGCAATAACACTCTCATTAATAATTATAGGTATTGTTTTTAATTTTAATTCTTTGTGAATTATAAAACCTACAAACAAAGAATAAGCGACAGCTATAGCTCCTGCTTCAGTAGGAGTAAAAATACCAAATCTTATTCCTCCAACTATAATTATTGGAATCAATAATCCAAATATTGCTTCTCTAAAGGAATGAATTATTTCTTTAATGTTTGCTTTTTTATTTCTACTTGGTGCGTATTTTTTTTTAACAGACATGAAGCGAACTGTAATCATAAGTATTATGCTAATAAAAATTCCTGGTAAAATCCCTGCTAAAAAAAGTTTTCCTATTGAAGTTCCACTTATAAAGCCATAGAGAACAAGAGCAATTCCTGGAGGAATAATTGCTGCAATGATAGCAGAGCAAGCAGTTATAGAGGCAGAAAAACCAGCACCATAATTTCTTTTAATCATTTCTGGAACTACAATTTTACTTTGCATAGCTGCATCTGCGTTAGCGGAAGCAGACATTCCTCCCATTAGAGTGCTCATCAAAATATTTATTTGAGCAAAACCACCTATTAAATGTCCTACTAATACATCTGCTAGATTCATTATTCTTCTTGTAATGCCAGAATAATTCATAATGACACCTGTCATTATAAAAAAAGGAACTGCTAATAAGGGAAATGATAAAGTTGGAGAAATTAATCTTTGAACAAAAATATAGGTAGGTATACCACCGTCTAAAACAAAAAAACTTAATGCCCCAATTGCAATTGAAAAAGCAACTGGAACTCTAATGCATAATAAAACAAAAAAAATTATGATAGGTAAAAAAATCATTTAAAAAATTTTTGTATGGATCTTAAAATTATACTTATAAAACAAATGACAACAGGAACATCAACATAACTAAATGGAATTCTTAAAATTGAAGTTGGTTTATTATAAGCACTTATTGTAAATTGTATTGCTAAAAAAAGAGTAAATACAAAAAAAATAGTTAAAATAATAAATTTTAAATAGTTAGAAATTTTTTTCAAAACTTTAGGAAGTAATGTATACACAAGTTCTAGGTGAATATGTTTATCATGTTTCCATGCAGCAGCGGCACCAAGAAACACTGTCCAAGTGAAAGATATTGTAGCAAGTTCATTGGACCAATTTACAGGATTATTTAAAATATAACGACTTATTACACCATAGAATGCTGCAATTACTACAACGCAAATTGCAATTGATGCAATTATTTCTTCAAAATATTTAATAAAAAATCTCATAAACTAAATATAAAAAACTGCTGGATTAAATCCAGCAGTTTTTTTAGATGAACTCCTATTTTAATATAGCAGAAACTTTCTCAAATAATCCTTCAGACCATTCTGGGAAAGCATCATACGTTGGAGCAGTAGCAGCTTGAAAAGCAGGCATATCTATTTCACTTGCCCTTACAAAACTCACACCTTCGTTAGTTTCTAATTGCTTAATTAGCTCTTCTTCTCCCTCCAAAATAAGTTTTGTCATATATTTTCCAGCACTGATAGATTCATCAATAATTATTTTTTGAAGATCTTCTGGCATACTATTAAATATATCAGCATTCATCATAGGTGCTACAAAAGCTTTAAAGTGTCCAGTCATAGATATAACCTTTCTTTGCTCATATAGCTTAGCACCTATAATTGAAGCAATTGGAGCTTCTGCAGCATCTACAAGTCCAGTAGATAAAGCACCATATACCTCAGCCCATGCAACCTGGGTTCCATTTGCTCCCATTGACTCGAAAGTTTTTACCCACATAATATTTGGTGGGACACGAATAGGAACATCTTTCATATCATCAGGATGTTTAATTGGCTTATTGGTAATGATATGTCTTGCGCCAAAAAACCAATTTGCGGCAGTTACTTTTAAACCACTTGCAGCTTCTAAATTTGTTAGCGTTTCAGAATACCAATCTGATTTCAATAGTTTATCAAAATCATTAACATCTGGCAGTAAATATGGACCAGCTATTATTCCCATATCTGGATAATAATCTGCTAAATAACCAAAATCAGCTATGGTCATAACCATACCACCATTTTTTACTTGTTCATACACTTCTTTATTTGTTCCAAGAACTGCACCACCATATACATCAATTGCTATACGACCATCTGATCTATCTTCAATGTTTTTAGCCATGTATCTCATAGCATCAAGTAAAGGTTCAGTATCAGCACTAACAGTTCCAAACTTAAAATTGTAATCTGCAGCAGAAACATTTTTTGTTACTATAAAAGATATTAATAAAGCAATAATAGTCTTAAAAATAAATTTCATTTTACCTCCATTTTCACACTTTTATTTATTTTATAAAAGTTTATTGTAGAAATTTATCACATTTTTATATATGAATAAAGATTTTAGATATGAATAATAAAACAGAAAAAAATGTGCCAACCATTGGGCTTTCTAGTACCTATCCACAGGATATGCCTAAAGATCATTCAGAGTTACCTGTATGGAACTCAGAAAATTGGTTTTACGAAGATGTAATAATTGATCATAAAATAAGATCATTAAGAAGAACTATATCTGAAGGAGAAGCAATGCAATTTAATATGATGGTGCTTGATATGCACCCATATGTTGCCGATGATCACTTTGCAAAAAATGAAGGAATATTTCAAAAGAGATTAGTTGCTGGAGCGATGGTTTTTTCTTATGGTTTAGGATTGGTTGCTACAAATTGTGTAAATTCATTTAGTTATGGATATGACAAACTTAGATTTATAAAACCAGTTTTTATTGGAGATACAATATATACAATTAGAACCAATATGAACAAAAGACCCAAGTATTTGAAAATGGGATTAGTTAGAACTAGTTACGAGGTTTATAAAGATGAAGGAGAGCTGGTTTTGTATTGTGAACACTTACATTCAGTTACATATAAGAATCCTCAAGATTTCAAAGATAAGGCTGAGGTAAAAAAATAAATGCAAATACTTAAAGGTATGACCTGGGATCATTCCAGGGGTTATGATCCTATGGTATCAACAGCCCAAACATATAATGAAAACAATTCAGATATAAAAATTATTTGGGAAAAAAGATCTTTGCAGGCTTTTGCAGATAGACCAATAGAGCTAATGGCTTTTGATTATGATTTAATGGTGATAGATCATCCACATGTTGGCGAAGCTTCTAGAAAAGATTTGATTTATGAATTAAATTTAGCAGAAAATTTTAAAGATCAACTGGTTGATTTAAATAATGCA